>Ga0115002_10003145_pt1 | contig 20786 bp, 13 predicted proteins | sample ArcticOcean_MG_C_8_FD_89576 | JGI IMG/M metagenome (GOLD analysis project Ga0115002, IMG submission 89576) | Marine microbial communities from western Arctic Ocean - ArcticOcean_MG_CB11_86 | ecosystem: Environmental > Aquatic > Marine > Oceanic | place: Arctic Ocean: Canada Basin | collected... | reverse complement strand
GTCGAGTGGCTGATGCCGAACTCGAACGATGCTTCACTCATCCGAAGCAAAGTTCGCTGTTGTCGGCGCGCAGCGTTACCCTGTAATCTGAACGTGGTCATCGGAAGATTCCTCCGGTGGCTCGCAGGGCGGGCGTGTACAGCGTCCGCTCTGCACCTTTTCAAGCAACAAGTCGAACCAATCGACCTACGAGAATCTCATGGAATCTACAATTACCAAAGACTCTCGTTCCTGCCTTCTCATGCCGTACCACCTGCCCGGCGTCATCATAGAAGTACCGCATATCATGCGTTTCGCGCAGTTCCCGAGGCAGGTCGGCGAGCATGGTGGGGATGATGATGAGTTCAGAGAGGCCCAGGTCACTGACGGCGATCAGAAGGGTGGTCCGCATGGCGATTTCTCATCCTTGAGAGCTCTGCAATTCGGCTCGAATTCACACATTGCGCGGGCAGCAAACAGGACGGATTCGGTCCTCGAACGTCACGCGCAGCCGGACCTCTTGGGGATGGGCTGCTTTGTCGGGTGGGCTTCTTTTTCAGAATAGTGGGCGGGGAGAATGGGGGCGGTCGGTGCAACCGTATGTAAATAAGTCGGTTAGGTGTTGTGTTGGTTGCTGGGTGGCATGAACTGGGCAAGGAGATTTCCTCATGTGGCGTGTTAAACTTTGCCGATTATGACAATGAATTGGGTTGTATCGATTCTACCGGTCTCGTTGCGTCAGGCTTTGGATGAGGGCCTGCGTTTGCCGGCAAAGCGTACGCGTCCTTTGCAGGAGACACCCCTGGTGCCCGCCGACACGCTCCACCGCCGACTCCGCCCGCTGCTGGCCTGTACGATCGTCTTCATTCTCGGATTGCTGGTATTCGCCTGCACCTTCGAGGACGACTCGGAAAATACCGGCCTGCTGCGCGCGGATACGGAATCTGCGACGCCGTCCGAGACGGAAGCGGATGAAGAGCCGCGGGTGCGGATCTTCTTCTTGCAGACGCCTTGGAAGACGGTGCTCGAAAAGGTGGCCGAGGAAACCGGAGCCACGCTGGTGGCCGATCGCATGCCCAGCGGGATGTTCAATCGCCGGGATTGGAAAAAGCATACGCGAGCCGAAGCGATCGAAGTTCTTAACGCGACGCTGGTGACTCAGAAGTTACGATTGGTCGAGAAGGGCGATTACATCGTCTTGCTCGACACGAAGGCAACGCGACAGCGATATGACCGTCCGGATGTTCCCGATGATGGATCAGTCGCTGAAGGAAACACTGCTGGACGAGCCAGCAGCGGCACCCGACCACCTCGAAAATATGTGCGCAACTTCGAGTCGGTTCGTCCTCGCGACGAGGTGGCGGAAGGTCGCGACTTCAGTGGTGAGGAGGGAAGTGACATCCGACGGATCTCGGGATCGTCGGCCGATGTTGCGAAGAGCATTCCGTCGCAGGCGATTGAAATGCAATCGCGCAGGGCGGTTGATGTAGCGCGGTTGATTTATCAGGCGTACAAACCGACAGCCAAGCTGATCGAAAAAGGTCCGGACGGTTTGCCAGCGTTTCAGGCGTATCGTCAAGTGACGAATGATCGAACGGCTTCACGTCGAACAACGCCACGGCTGCTATTCACGATGGGTATCGACGCGGACGTCGATCGTCTCGTGGTGGCGGAGACACAGGAACGCAATCGGTTGTTGATCGAACTGGTTGAACATGTCGATCGGGTTCCTGCCTACACGGATGAAACGGTGCGGCTGCTCGTGCCGCATGGTGACGCGGAGCATTTGGCATCGCAATTGGAACCGACGTTGTCGCGTCTCCTCGCCCAACGGAATGCGGCAGAGCCGGCGGCGAATGCGCAGCCGCCTGAGCAACCACCTGCACAACCGCAGGAACCGCAGGAACCGCAACCCAAAGGGTCGACTCAACAGGAAGCCGTCAAAGCGTTGATTGGCGGGTTGAAGGGGAACGTGAGTATCGAGGCGTTGCAGGATTTGGGAATCATGATTCTGCGGGGCAACGAAAAAGATGTTGCGGCGGTGATGCAAGTCATCGAGGCGATCGAAGAACTGACAGCCGGTACGATCCCTGACATTCATCTGCTGCGATTGCGACATGTTGATTCAACCGCTTTGGCGGAGTTGCTGAGCGGCGTTTACGAATCGTTGGGATCGATTACGGGCAGGACAGGAAATCCGACGGTCACGGTGATTCCGGTCGTTAAGCCGAACGCAGTGATCATTTTGGCTCCAGTGGGCGAGATGGAATCGATTTTGAAATTGGCTGACGAATTGGACCAGCCGGTGGATCCGAACACCGAACTGGAAGTCTTCCGCCTGCGAAACGCGATTGCTTCGCAGGTGCAAACCACGTTGGAATCTTTCTACGACGACCGCGAAGGGCTGGGTACGCGGGTGGTGGTGATTGCCGACGTGCGAACGAATTCGGTGCTTGTGCATGCCCGGCCGGCCGACTTGGCCGAGGTGTCGCGATTGATTCGCAGACTGGATCGTGGAGATTCCAACGCGGTCAATCGGATGAAGATCTATCCCTTGAAGAACGCGGTCGCTGATGAGCTGGCTGAGTTTCTTGAAACGGCTTTGCGTGCTGCCTACGACCCCAGCGTTTCAACCGGTCAGTTGACTGGTGGCGGAGCGGGCGGCGGCCAAGGAGCGCAGCAATTGCGCGACAGCAAATCGATCGTGTTGGAATTCCTCACCAGTGAGGGCAGCGGGAAGCGTTTAGTGCGGTCGGGGATTCTGAGCGACATCCGCGTGACTGCGAACATTCGCACCAACAGCTTGGTGGTCACCGCGCCGGAAGAGAGTCAGCCTTTGATGGAAGAGTTGATCCGCCAGCTTGATGAGCCGAGTTCGGCGGTTGCGGAAATCAAGGTGTTCGCGTTGGAAAACGCGGATGCAAGCACGACCGTCAGCCTGTTGGAGACCCTCTTTCCACAGGAAGATCAGACGGGGCAAGTGGGCGTGCAGGTTGTTGGGGCGGACGATGCCAATAGTGGTCTGATTCCCATGCGGCTTTCCGTCGACGTGCGGACCAATAGCATTATCGCCATCGGCGCGGCCGACTCGTTGCGCGTTGTCGAGGCGATTCTACTGAAGCTCGACGAGAGTGATATTCGCCAACGCCAGACGACGGTCATCAAGTTGAAGAACAGTCCGGTGACCGATGTGGCCAACGCGATTAATCAGTTTCTTACGTCGCAACGGGACTTGGCACAGGTCGATCCCGATTTGGTCAGCAGCGTGGAATTACTCGAGCGCGAGGTGATCGCGGTTCCCGAGCCGGTTAGTAACAGTCTGCTGCTGAGTGCCACGCCGCGATACTTCGAGGAGATCATCGAGTTGGTGAATCGGCTCGATGAAGCCCCGGCGCAGGTCATTATTCAGGCGTTGCTGGTGGAAGTCGAACTGGAAAACAGCGATGAGTTTGGGATCGAGTTGGGTGTGCAGGATTCGATTTTGTTCAATCGCAGTAGCGTGAGCAACATCATCGAAGCCCCACCGGTGACTACCACGGCTCAGAACGGTGTGCAGACGACGTCGACGAGCGTTCTGTCGCAGGAATCGACACCCGGTTTCAACTTCAACAACGTCACGCTACCGCTTGGTGCGAATACGTCGGCCGGGCCGGGCAGCTTGGTCGGTCAGGCGATTAGTTCGTTTGCTTTGGGGCGTGCCAACGGGGAACTCGGGTTCGGTGGCCTGGTTCTCTCGGCGGGGAGTGAATCACTGAGTGTGCTGATTCGCGCGTTGGCGTCGAAGCGTGAGGTGAACATTCTCAGTCGCCCGCAGATTCGGACGCTCGACAATCAACTCGCTCAGATTCAGGTCGGCCAGCAAGTGCCGATTGTGACCGGTGTCAACCAGACCGACAACGTGGCCACTTCGAACATCACACAGGACGACGCGGGCATCATTCTGGCCGTGACGCCGCGGATCAGTCCCGATGGAATGATCGTCATGGAGATTGCCGCCGAGAAGAGTAGTTTCAACGGCCAAGGTGTCCCGATTTTCGTCGATGCCCTCACTGGCAACACGATCGAATCGCCGATCAAGGATATCACTGCCATTAGCACAACCGTCAGCGTGCCCAATGGCCAGACGGCCGTGCTGGGTGGGATGATTACCAAAAGTGAAGACAAGCTGGAACGGAAGGTTCCCTGGCTGGGCGACCTGCCGTATGTCGGCTGGCCGTTCCGTTACGATGGTATGAGTACACGTCGTACCGAGTTGTTGATTTTCCTCACGCCGCGCGTGATTCGCAATTCGAGCGATTCCGAGATCATCAAGCAGATCGAGGCGGAGCGATTGCACTTCCTGCGATCCGAAGCCGAAGAAATGCACGGGCCGCTCTTTGGTGTGCCTGAGGCCGAGAAGTTGCCGTCGACGAGCGGGGTACGATCGGGCGAGCCATCGAAATTTCGATCAGACAAGGCCAGCTCTCGTCCCATGCTCTTTAACGACAGAGACGTGCCGACGACGACAGTCGACGACGATAGTTTCTTCCAACCGCCGTCGAGTAATCTGCCGCAAGAGGACAAGAGCAGTCCGGACGTTCTCAACCTTGATGCGGGTGAGGCATCCTCGTCGTCACGCTTCTCACGAAGTCGGACGAGGACACGCTCGGCTGATATTCAAGCGATCGAGTTCCCCCGTCGGCAGTAAACGCAAAGTCGATAATGACGTCGAAGAATTCCAGCGGTCTTACGGGCAGGTGCTTTCATGAAATCAATTCGGATGTTTTCTGGTCTGTGGTTGGTGTTGAGTTGCGTCATGGCTATCGGCTCGGGTTGTTCGAGTGTGGGGGCCTTGTCGAAATTGCCCGGTATGGCCAAGAAAATTCCGGAAGCCAAACCGAATGACCCGGTGGTTGAAATCGTGGGGTTATGGCAGCCTGCGAAGGGCAAGGGCCTCGATGATTTGCCCACGCGTGGATTTGCCGGACAGATCATGTTCTTCACGCGCGGCCAGAAATCTCCAGTGAAGATCGACGGCGACGTGCGAGTGTACGTGTTCGATGACACGGGAACCCGCGAAGAACAGGCCAAGCCGGTGCATCAGTTCGACTTCGTCGATGGGGCCTGGAACGGTTACCTGTACGACGTGAATGTCGGCCCGTCGTATTACGTGTTTATTCCGTATACCCGCGATGGTTCGATGCAAACCAACTGCACGCTGCGGGTGCGGTTGGAACAGAAGTCGGGGGGGACGGTCTATTCGGAAGTTGCCAACGTCGTGCTGTCCGGCAGCCCGCGTGAAGAGAAGGCCCCCGAACCCAATCGACTTGCCGAGGCGATGCAATCGGTGAAGCAGACTGCGTCGCGCACCAACCCGTTGAGTGAGTCGATGGGACGCATGAACGGCTCGCGAGGGATGGAGCCGACCGAGCGCATGCGGCATTTGCTCGCCGACTCCAACGTGCAACCCGCGTCGGCCAGCGTTCTTTCCCATGAGCTGGAGTCGCCCGCTGAACGGCTGCGCCGACTGAAGGCCGTGATGGAACAAACGTTCGACAGTCAGCCTGCTGCTATCGAGGAACCTCGTCGCATTGCCGCGATCGACGGGCGAACAACGCCGCGCCGTTTCCGGCTCACTCCGGCTACGAAGTTGCGCGAAGACGTGTCGTCGTCTTTCGGAACGAAACAAGACGTTGGCAGTCGGCATCCGTTGGCGGCTGAATCGAACTTCGATTCAGCCGGCGTGATTGATCCGGAAACGTCGCAGCGTGGTCGTCATCCGTTAGACGACTTGCGGGATGTTGATCTGGATGGCATGCAGTCCCACTTCACTGAAGGCGACTCGCCGACCGATCCATTCCAGGGGACCGAATCGCTCTCCGTCGCCACCGATGGCTGGATGTCCGATGCCTCTCTGCCGGAATCGTTGCCTTCGCGGTAGCCAGCCGGAAGCGCGAGCGGCCGGACGAATTGTGAGTGCCTGGGGGGATTGTGAGTAACAGTCAGCTTACGCTGGCCGCTCGCCTAGCGTGAACTTGGTGCCTGGAGCGGAATTGATCTGTTTTGGCGATCGTGGGGTTGTATAATCGAGGGGCCGTTGGTTTTCCTTGAGTACTCCGCTGCTGGAGAGTTCGTCATGCGTTGCCGGACAAGAATTTTGTTTCTCGCGATTGCCTGCCTCCTGTGTGTCGACGTGGATTGGGCAACGGCTCAATCGCTGTTCCCGTCGAATCAGCAGTCGACAACCGGTGGGAATACCGCTGGCGGAGCCGCGCGCGGTGGGGGTGGCGGATCGCTTGGGCAGACCGGCACGGATTTTGGCAACACCCCCGGCATCGCGGGTGCAGGTCAGATTGGTCCCGGTGGAATCGCTCAGCAGCAAGCTGGTGGATTCACGGGCGGCAACGATAGCAGCGGCCGATTTGTCGGCAGCCAGAACGCCGGACAGCAGCGGGTGCAGAATTTCGGACAGTTCGGCAACTTGGGCCAAGGATTTGGTGGGGGGAATCAACCGTCCAACAAGACGCCGAAACGATCGATTCGCCCGCGACAGCGCATCGCGTTTACCTATAACGCTCGACAGACGACCGCCATCCGTACATCGATCGATGTGAATCTTGGTCGCATTCGCGCGCGACGTCCTGAACTGGCCGGCGTGCAATTCACGTTAGCCGATGGTGGGAACGTCACGCTCACCGGGAAGGTGGCCGACAGCAACATGAGTAAACTCGCCGCGATGCTTGTTCGTTTGGAACCGGGTGTCCGCAAGGTCGAGAACAAACTGACGGTGGCCAGCGACGCGGACTGACGGCGGCTGTTAGTTTGTTTCGATGAGTGACGTGACCTTTGCTTCAATCTCGCTTGGTTCATCGAATAGCGACCATTGCTTCTGGTCTAAGTTATTGAACGCTTTGGCAAAGCGTTCGTCGTCGGCCTGTTCCTCCGTCGCGTTGCGAATGAAAATCCCAATCACTTGGTCGGAGTATTTGCTCGCCAGCTCGCCGTAGATTTCAGGATCCTGTTCGCCCGAGTCACCGAAGAGCAGGAAGCGACGATTCGGGAACGCCTTCAGAAGCGGTTCGATGGCTGCGAGTTTGTTTTTCTTTTGGGATGCGAGCAGTTGCAACACCGTTGAGTCTTTCAGGCGGAACTGCTTCAAGTGATACGATCCTTGTGGGAAGCCGGACGTCGATAGGAACTGCGACAACGGCTCGTACAATTGCCAAGGGCTACCGGAAACGTAGTGCAGGACGGTCCCCTTGTCGGCTGCGGTTCTGTAGATCGCGGCCATGCCCTCAACGACCTGAAACTCTCGCGCGAAGGTGTTCTTGAGCATCTCTTTCTTATCTGTGACGTTGCTGATTTTGATCGTGTCGTCGATGTCGGAGATAATCGAAAGGCCTTCGGGGGCAATCAGATGCACTCGCCCGGCGAAAGGTCGGGTATCGTCGGAACGCAACTCCGCTTGGTAACCAATGGCCGCACCTGCATTGTCTTTGAGCAACTTCTTCGCCTCGGCAGCCGAGAGGGAGAGAGTGGTTGAGAAATGTCCGTTGGCTAGCGATCGCCCGACAGCATACGTGTTGTCGCCGATTCTGATTGCAATCTTCTTACCCCGTTCGTTGTCGACCAGAAAGGGCTGCGTTCGCCTGGCGAGCAATGCCGCTGAATCTGAGTCTTCCTCGATATCGGCTGCTTTGCGAACAACGCTGATTAACGCCCGTCGTCGTCGCGAGCTGTCTTCCGGCTCGAAGACGTGACCGTGAACGTCAAATGTCCACGTTTTTGTCTTGGCGTCAAAGTACCCATAGCTGGGGAAGAAGACGATTTGGTCTTCGGATTTGATGTTCGACCGGGAAACGGTAGCCGACGACTTCCCTCCTCTGCCCTCGTTGCATCCGGCGATTCCCAGCGTCAGCAGACCGATGATGAGAATGCCGGCGCGTCGTTGAATCGAGTGCATCAGGGTTTCTCCGTTTCGAGGCATGGAGTGCGTTGATGGTTCGGGCGTTGAACGAAGTCAGATATCACGCGCGGCATGCGGAATCAATTGTGGGTTGCGAAATCGGTAGATGCAATGCTCGATCGAACGCTTCGGTCCGTCGGTGCGCTTTGGTAGGATGGTGTCCCGTCTTGAGACTGCAATTCATATCGTCATAGCAGAGGTACGTGGCATGTCGGAGTCGTCCCCGGTTATTCCTGGTGAACTCTCAACGCAGGGTCGGATGTTGGTTCTGGCAGCGGCGTTTTTTGGTTGGATGTTTGCCGGCCTGCAGATGATCATCGTGCCGTTAGTTGCACGGTCGGCCACCATCGACATGCTGGGTTGGAATGCGGCGGAACTCACCAAATCGCAATCGGGCCGCGTCGGAGAGTGGTTTGCTTGGTATATCTGCGCGTTCCTGATGGGGGCGGCTGCCGGAGGGCTGTTGTTCGGCTGGTTGGGGGATCGCATTGGCCGAGTGAAGGCGATGGGGTTTTCGATCCTCTGTTACTCACTGCTGACCGGCGTGAGTTACTTCGTTGGTTCGCCCGAGCAACTGCTGGTGTTGCGATTCCTGGCAGCGTTTGGAATTGGCGGGATGTGGCCTAATGGCGTTGCGTTGGCGTCTGAGGCGTGGTCGGATGTCTCGCGGCCAATGCTGGCTGGCGTGATTGGTACGTCGGCCAATGTGGGGATTTGGGGGGGAGGGGCTCTGAGCGCGGCGATCGTCATCACGCCTGAGAGTTGGCGGTGGATCTTGCTTGTGGGTGCGATTCCCGTGTTTCTCGGAGTGGCAGTGTTAGCAATAGTTCCCGAGTCGCCGCATTGGCTGGCGAGTCGAAGTCGTGAACGAAGCGGTCCGCCGAGGATGCCAGTCGCCGAGGTCTTTCGCCCGCCGTTGTTACGTTTGACGCTCATTGGGATCTGTCTGGGGGCGATTCCGCTGCTGGGCGGGTGGGGGTCGGGGAACTGGTTGATTCCCTGGTCGGGACAAGTTTACAAAGGCGACGTGGCCGATTTCAAAGGGTGGGTCGTCATGGCCCGTTCGAGTGGGGCGATTCTAGGTGCGCTGGCTGGTGGCTGGCTGGCCAATTTGTTCGGACGGCGGAGTACCTACTTCGTGATCAGTTTGGGGTCGCTGGCGATTAGCGGTTATCTTTTTCGGATGATCTCCCCGGCCGACGGCAATGAGTTTCTCGTTTGGGCTTTTCTGCTGGGCTTGGTTTCCACGGTCTACTTCGGTTGGTTGCCGCTGTACCTGCCGGAGTTGTTTCCCACCCATGCCCGTGCGACGGGGGCCGGTGTGACGTTTAACTTTGGTCGAATTCTGGCGACCGTCGGTGTGTTGGGCGCGGGCGCTTTGAGCCGAGTGTTTGAAGGCGACTTCGCTCGTGTCGGTGCGGTGACGAGTCTGATTTACGCGGCCGGGATGGTTGTGATTCTGTTCGCCCCCGATACCTCGACGGCCAAGTTACACGTTGAAGTCGAACCGGAGACTGTGTGAACCCGCTGCACGGAGGGAGGGCGAGGCTCCTGCCGAGTCGCTTGGGCTATGTGCAAACAACGACTGCGACGGCACGGCAGGAGCCTCGCCCTCCCGATACGGAAAATGTGTCATGCCGCCTCTCTCCCACAAAACTCTCTTCATCACCGGCGCAACACGCGGCATCGGGTTGGCGATTGCGTTGAGAGCTGCGCGAGACGGGGCGAACATTGTCGTCGTCGGCAAGACGGACACGCCTGATCCACGTCTGCCGGGAACGGTTCATACAGCCGTCGAGGAAATCGTCTCTGCCGGTGGGAAGGCAATCGCCTGCGTTTGTGACATCCGTGAGGAAGAACAGGTCGATGCGGCTGTCGCGAAGGCGATCGAGACGTTCGGGGGGATCGATATTCTGGTCAACAACGCCAGCGCGATTTATCTGGCCGGCACATGCGAGATGCCGATGAAGCGTTATGACTTAGTGCAGTCGGTCAATGCGCGGGGGACGTTTCTGGTCTCGCAGCGATGCTTGCCGCATTTGTTGCAAGCGGGTAACCCGCACATCCTGAATCTCTCGCCGCCGTTGAATTTCGATGCGAAATGGTTCGCGCCGCATTTGGCGTATACCCTCTCGAAATACGGCATGAGTTTGTGCGTGTTGGGGATGGCCGAGGAGTTTCGCGAGGTGGGTGTGGCTGTCAATGCGTTATGGCCACGCACTGCGATTACGACGGCGGCCGTGCGAAACTTGTTGGGTGGCGACGAGGCGATCGCCCGTTGCCGCAAGCCGAACATCATGGCCGACGCGGCCTACGCGATCATCACGCGCGACAGCCGAGCCTGTACCGGGAACTTCTTCATCGACGACGAAGTTCTCGTGGAGGAGGGCGTCACCGACATGGACCAATACGCCGTCACTCCCGGTGTGGAATTGATGCCCGACTTCTTCGTGTAGCCTGTGTGCCAACCAGAAGTCAGGTCGCCACGTTGGACACCGGCGTGTTGTTGCCCCACAATGGCCGTCACGTATCACGAGTGACCTCGATTCAGAGACCGACCCCATGCAAACGAAAACGACGTTGGCGATTGCCGCACCAGTGCTGTTGATTCTGGCGGCGTTGTTCTCCGGGGGAGAGCAGTCGGATGTGACAACCCAGGCATCGCAGGCTGCACAATCTCGACAGCTTCAGACAGCCGACGATTCCATTCCTGCTTCCGCAGCAGTCGCAGGGGATGTCGCGACGTTGTTCGTTCGGTTCGGGTTGAACGCAAAGGCTGACGCTGTCTGGGACGGATCGGTCGATGTGACCCAGGGGCAACTGGTCTCGTTGGAAGGGCGTCATTTCGCGCTGGATGACCAGATCATCCGCAAGAACAATTGGCGAGCCAAAGTCCGCCGCGACGAGGTGGCCGGGTTTGCACGCATCAACTACACCGAAATGAGTCCTGCCGTGCGTCCGCCGGTGATGTTCTTCCCGGCTGATCTGTTTCTCTCGGTCAAAGGAAACGGCGACACAACCGTCTCGATCAAAACCGATCAGGGTAACTTCCGTTTTCAACTTGGAGACATCGGCCAAACCCCAAAGACGTTTCTCGATGGCACCGCGAGTGTTTCACGGACCCCGACGGTGGAGAAGTTAACCACTGAGCGATTTGAAGATGACGAAGCAGTCATTACCACGCTGCCCGATGGTTCGATCGCCGTGGCTTGGGTTGCCTACCGTGATCGAGCTGATCGTGTGCTGCTGCGAACGCGGAAGAACGGTCGTTGGTCGGCTGCCGAGACGGTTACGCCGGATGCGGGTGATCTGTGGCGTTGTTCGTTGGCGGTCGATGGAGACGGCAACCTGTGGGCCTTCTGGAGTGAGCGTAAAGGAGAACGCTGGCACATTCGCGGGCGTCAGAAAACGGATGACGGCTGGCAACCCGCAATCACGGTAAGTTCGGACGGCACCAACACCTTTCATCGTGCGGCGGCGTCGAGTGACGGGGACGTGTTCGTTGTCTGGCAGAGTTCACGCGGGCCGCGTGGCAAGGCGCAAAGCGACATTTACCTGCGACGTTTCGCCGATGGGGAATGGGACGAAGAGCAGCAGATCAGCACGTCACCGGCCAACGATTGGGAACCGAACGTGGCTGCGGGATCCGACGGCGTGGCTTACATTGTCTGGGACGGCTACGACCAGGGCAATTACGATGTCTTCATGCGAGCCGTCCGCAAAGGAAAGCTCGGCCGCGTCGAGCAGGTCACGACGAGCAAGAAATTCCAGGCACATGCGTCGGTCGCGGTCGATCCGCAAAACCGGGCGTGGGTCGCGTGGGATGAATCGGGGCCGAACTGGGGTAAGGATCAGGGCTTCCTCATTAATCCACCGATGGCGGTCCCGTTACATCAGGAACGTTCGCTCGGTTTGGCCATGCACGACGGGAGCGGGTGGGTCGAACCGAAGGTCGAACTCGATCAATTCTATCTGTATCGGCTGTACCAAAACTTCGAGAATCCGCAAATTGCCTTTGACGGCAACGGCGTGCTGACGATGGTCTTCCGCCATTGGACGCGTTACGAATCGAGAAACATCGGCAGCCGCATCGGCTGGGAGAACTACGTCACCCGTTTCGACGGCAAGTCGTGGACATTACCGACTCCGCTACCGAACAGTCGCAGTTCGATCGAAAAACGACCGGCACTGACGCGCACGAAGTCCGGCAGCATCCACGCCGCCTGGATGACCGACAACCGATTGTTTTCCTCGATGGTGCCACAGAACGCTGAGATCTACGCGGCTGACCTCGGGAAGTCGACAACCGATGCCTCGTTTGCTTCCTCGCAATTCCGTCCGTTCGACGATCCGTTCGTCGAAGAGGTGCCGATCCACGCCGACGAACCCGCCGACGTTGCCCGCATTCGCAACTACTCGATCAAAGCGGGTGACAAGACCTACAAGATTCAACGCGGCGACATGCACCGGCACACCGATGTCTCGGCTGACTTCAAATATGATGGCTCGTTGATTGAAGTGTATCGCTACGCACTCGACGCGGCTGGTTTCGATTACATCGTGCCGACGGATCACCAGACCGGTTTCGATCAGGAATTCACCTGGTGGCAAGACGAAAAGCTTGTTGATCTGTTCCACACACCGGGCAGTTTTACGCCCATGTTCGGCTACGAACGGAGCTTGAACTACCCTAACGGCCACCGAAATATCATCTTCCCCAAACGCGGCGTAAGGACGTTGCCGATTCCGTTGGATGAGCGCATGGGGAAAGTCGGTGCGAAGAAGCTTTACGCCTATCTGCATAAGAACAACGGCCTCTCGATGCCGCATTCCAGCGGAACCGCGCAGGGAACCAACTGGCAAGACAACGATCCGGAAGTCGAACCGGTCATGGAGATTTTCCAGGGGTATCGGGCCAGCTATGAATATCTCGGCGATCCCAAGGCGGCCAATCATCAGAAATTGATCACGCAACGCAGCGGGTTCAACGACCAGGGGTACTATTGGAACGCGTTGGCGAAGGGTTACAAGCTGGGAGTGCAAGCCAGTTCCGATCACTGGTCGACCCACATTTCCTACGCCTGCATCATCACCGAAGCCTTCACCCGTGAAGGCATGTTCGAGGCGATCAAGAAACGGCACACCTACGGAGCGACCGACAACATCATTCTCGACTTCCAGGCCGAGGCCGGCGGGAAGACGTATATCATGGGAGACGTCATTCGCTCGAAGATGGCTCCCAAATTGAAGATTCACGCCATCGGCACCAACAGCATCAAGCAGGTGGTGATCATCAAGAATCAGCGATTCGTTTACACGTCTCGCCCCAACACACGCGAGATCGACTTCGAGTTCCGCGACATGAACTTCACGCCCGGCGCGAACTACTACTACGTCCGCGTGTTGCAAGTCGACGATCAAATCGCCTGGGGTTCGCCCATCTGGGTGGAGTAAACGCCATACCAGCCCGCAGCGCGAGCAAGGGACGTCGGTCGCGGCACATGGACGCGGCGCCTGCGTCCCTCGCTCACGCTTCGGGTTATAATCGCCGCCGACAACACGAGAGATCATCATGAATCACCGACTTGCTTGGGGATGTTGTCTTCTCACCGCTCTGACTCTCCTCGCCGGCGATGTTTCCGGGCAGGGTAAGAAGAAAAAGAAGATCCCCGGCCAATACAAACGGGTGCATCAGAACGCTCTCTCGGACATTCTCAATGGGAAACCCGAGAAGGCGATTGAATCGTTGAACCGGTTGCTCGAAACGTTGCCCGACGATGCCGAGTCGCGTTATATGCTCGCCGTGGCTTACACGAAACTGGGGCGTCGTGATGACGCAGTGGCCCAGGTGAACAAGGCGATTGACGTCGGATTGCCAGCCGAGCGATTCGTCGCCGGGACGATCACCGGACTAGAACCGTTACGTGATCACGAGGCGCTTAAGAAGATCGAGAAAAGTTTCGAGCATCGACCGGTTCACGGCCCGATGCTAGGTGATGTGCGTGCGAGGAGTGCGAAAGTCTGGGTGCGGACTGCGGTGGCCTCGCGCGTGCAGGTGATTGCGTCGATTGCGAAAGACTTCTCGAACCCTGTTCGTTCAGCCGTGGTGGAGACGTCAAAGAAAACCGATTTCACCGCCGAAATTCCACTCACAGGTCTGAAACCGCTGACGACCTACCATTACCGGGTGCTCGTCAACGGTGATTCCGACGGCAAACCCGACGGCACACTTCGCACGTTTCACGAGCAAGGTAAACCGGCAAAGTTTCGCTTGGCTTTTGGTGGCGGAGCCGGTTTTGTTCCGCAGCATGAACGGTCTTGGACGACGATTCAACAGCAGAAGCCCGATGCCCTCCTGCTGCTGGGCGACAACACCTACATCGACGACCCCAAGACGCCCGCGATGCAACACTACTGTTACTACCGCCGCCAATCGCGACCCGAGTTTCGCAGTTTGATCGCCTCGGTTCCGGTCTATTCGATCTGGGACGATCACGACTTCGGCACCAACGATTGCTCAGGCGGCCCGGCTCTCAATAAGCCCGCGTGGAAGCAGCCCGTGTATCGAGTCTTTCGTAATAATTGGGTCAACCCGTACTACGGCGGTGGTGACGCGCAGCCAGGTTGCAATTACGATTTCTATCTGGGTGACGTTCATTTCGTGATGCTCGACGGTCGGTATTATCGCAATCTCAAACCCGAAGACAACGGCCGATCGAGCATGCTTGGACCGCAGCAGCGGGCCTGGTTGAAGAAGACCGTTCGCCAATCGAAAGGGCGGCTGCTCGTGCTTTGCTCGCCAGTCCCTTGGGTGTTCGCGGCTAAGGGGAACAGCAGAGATACCTGGAACGGGTTTCGTGAAGAACGTAACGAGATCTTCGATTTCCTCGCCGACAACAACGTGAAAGGGGTCATCCTGATGTCGGCCGACCGGCATCGGTCGGACTTGTGGAAGATTGACCGTGAGAAAGGCTACCCGCTTTACGAATTCAACAGCTCACGACTGACCAATCAACATGTGCATCCCACGATGAAGCAGGCGATGTTCTCGTACAACAAGAAGCAATCGTTCGGTGTCGTCGACATCGATACGACGTTGGCCGACCCCACGATTAAGTACACCGTGGTGACGATTGACGGGGAAGCCGTGCATTCTCGCACGCTGAAGCGCAGCCAGTTGACGGACAGGTAGCCGAGCGTCCCTTGCTCGCGCTGCAGGCTAGTTGGCCCACGGGGCGATGCGGCTGCTGATGGATTCGGTCAGCAATTCCAGACAACCGGCAGCCAGCACGGCGATCGATTCCTGGTAGATGCCTTTCCCGTAGATCTCCGCCGGGGGGAGATACGAGCAACGCGAACCGTTGGCCAGTTCGAGCACGAAGATCGGGATGTCGGGGAAACTTTCCCGCAACGTTCGCTGCAACGCTTGATACGGTTCGCCTTCGACGACGACCCAAATGGCCGTTCCCGTTTTTAGCAGGGTGACGGGGAAGGGGAATGCGTCACCTTCTGGCAGCGCAACCACGCGAACTATGGCACGCGTATTGCGTTCGACAAGCGCTCGCAAGTCGGCCGCTTTGTCCAGATCACCCGCTTCGCGAGCGGTCTGCTCGTCGGCGATCAATGTCTCGCGTTCTACTTTCAATTCGGCGGCGGTCAGGCGGTTTTCGGGGTAGGGTAGGGGGACGTCGAAGTGTTCGACCTGAAAAACGGTGAGCGGTTGTTGCTCGGCGGGTGTGAGTGGGCGATGCCCCCACGCGCCGATTGTTGCACCGGAGATCACCGGGCCGAGGTATTCAAATCGTGTTCCCGCTTCCGGTAGAGCTTCCAACGCGGCGAGTGCTGCATAGCCGAGTTGGCGGCCGTTGCTGTCCACCGTGGCGAGATCGCCAACGAATCCGTCTCGCGGCCCGACATCCCCGGCGGCTCCTTGCAGGAAGACGCTGGGCTGCCCGGTTGCGTTCTCGATCACCTCACGCATCGCACCGATATAATCCGGACTGATCAGTGTATTGTCCCATGCTAGCGTCGTTGGATGACAGGCATAGTTGACCAACGTCGCGATGACCGATCCCTCTTCGTCGGTAACGCGGGCCACCAACACCGCGTCGTCGACGGGGCCGTCGGGATTAAATCCACAAACCCATTGGTCACTGTCGGGATCGTAGGTGTCGCGATGACCGGCCAGGTCGCAGCGGCCCGTCCCGTATGTCAGATTCGCCGGCTGCGTGTTCGTGACCGCCTCGCGCACGACCTGTGCCAGTTTCTCGCCCAGTTCGGTCAAGTAAGGCGGGATGAGATCGCCACCCGGCAGGTCAGTCCGTTCCAACCCCATCAGCCCAGCCGCGTGCGTGTGCGAAAAGACGACGATCATCTGTTCGGGTGACAGATCGGAATCGGCCAGAATCGCGTCGCGCACCTGCTGCATTTCTTCGGACCACAACAGGCAATGATCGACCGCGACGAAAACCTGCCGTTGGGAAGTGTCTCCGTCAGACGGTTCGAGCACGAACGCAGTCGCGGTCAGCGAGCGATGAATTCCCGTCGAGCGATCATGCGTGGCTGCCCCCCACATGCGATGATAAATTCCCACCGGCGGGGTGACATCGCAACGAGAAATGCCGAATCGGCAAACAGCTTGGGGGGTATCAACGTGTGGCATCAGAAACTCCGGCCTAGGGACGCGAAAGTAGGGACTGCTCGAACACGTTACCGTTGGGTTTCAGTGCCAACCAGCACAAGGCACCGCCGATGTAGATTCCGACGAGCAGCAACAGCACCGAGTTCCAGTTGCCGCCATTCAGTTTGACGAACCAGGGAACGATCACGGAGAAGACCGCCGCCGCGAGATTGCCCGACATGTTCATCGTACTGAAAACCGTCGCGACATGACGACCGCCCATGTCCATCGTGATCGTGTATCCTGGCGGCCCGGCGAACGTAGCGAAGAACGAACCAATCGTAATAAAACCGACAGCCCACCAGACGTTACTCGCGAAATAGGCGGCACCGAAACAGGCGGCACAAAGCAGCAGTCCCGCCGATGCGACAGCAACCCGGCTTAACTTTCGGCTGCCGGTCCGCGTGAAAATCCAGTCAGAAACTAATCCGCCGAGAATTCCCGCAGGAATGACCGCTAAGATTGGCAGGCTGGAAAAGTCTCCGACTTGCTCATCCGACAGGTCATACACCTTGCGAAGAAACTTCGGGAACCAGGTCGCAAAGAAGATATACCCGGCAGCTCGAAAGAACTGTTGGCCGCAGATGCACCACATCGCTGGACTTGAGAGAATCGCCAGCCAGGGCGTCGACTCGATCTCCTCCGATGGGTCGGCAACCGGTGGCTCCGCTTGCAGCTTGCCTGCGATCAGATTCTGCTCTTCGGCATTGACCGCCGAATGGTCTCCCGGCCGATCACGAAACCAGAAATAGAACCCGATCGCCCACAGCACGCCGGGTATCGAATACACCACAAACAGCCAACGCCACCCTAGGGGCTCGATAAGACGTCCTGTCAGAATGGCACCTACGGCACCTCCGAACGACATGAAGCTTGCCAAGGAACCGGCCGCTAACGCACGTCGGCCGGCCGGAAACCATTGTGCGATCGAATTCGTCGCACATGGGAAAACCCCCGCCTGCGAGATGCCCATCAGGAATCGCACGAGGAAGAGCGAAACGAGTCCGACCGAAACCCCCATCAAGGCCGTCGACAGCGACCAGACGAAAGCCATCAGAGCCAGCCCACGGCGTGTGCCCCAACGATCAGCGAGGAGGCCACTGGGAATTTGGAAAATCGAGTACGAGAGAAAAAACGCCCCCATAATCCAGCCCATCTGCTGCTCGTTCAGCCCCAAGTCCTTCGCGATGGCCTCCTCGGCAACTGCGATGGAATTGCGCTGGATATAGGTGATTGTTGCAATCAGGCACAGCCAAGCGAGAACGCTGTAACGGACAAACGTCGGGCGCGAATCTGAATCGGCCGACTCGGGAATCCCCGGCTGAGTTTCTGCAGACATCGAAGACCTCTTTCCGTCCGTCAAGATCAGCGACGGCCAGGTTGTGTAAGACGCAAACGAATCGATGTCCCGTTATACTGTGTTTCATACCGACTTTTCGACGCCAAGCCGCTATCCATCCAAATTGTGAAGTCTTCGTGCCTTCGCGTCTTGGTGGTTAACCCGAATCGATTCATCCCTTCTCGCAAATCCGACGAGCGATCTCATGACGACCTCCTCCGGTATCGAACTCATCAGCGAAGCCCAGACCAGCGAAGAGCGGTTCTTGCGGCAGATTTTCGTGCGCGACCAGATGTCCGAGTGGTCGAAAGATCCGCTCATCATGGCCAGGGCGGACGGCGTGCAATACTGGGACATCGAGGGGAAGCGGTATCTCGATGCGCTTTCGGGGATTTATGTTTGCTCGGTCGGTCACAACAACCGTCGGGTGATCGAGGCCATCAAGAAACAGTTCGACAAACTGCATTTCTCTCCACCCATGCACGGCACCAACCCGGTGGCCGTCCAACTGGCGAACTTACTGGCGGAAGTTTCTCCCGGTGATTTGTCGACGGTGAAGTTCGAGTGTGCCGGGTCGGAAGTGACCGAGGCGGCCATCAAACTGGCCCGCCAATACCATCGGCTCAACGGCTCACCGGGCAAGTTCAAGATCATCAGCCGTTATCAATCGTGGCATGGCTCGACGATGGGGTCGTTGTCAGCCTCGGGATTGAAATCGCGGAAGACAGTCAACGAACCGCTCGCACCGGGGTTCGTGAAAGTCTTCCCGCCCACCTGCTACCGCTGCCCGTTCGGCAAGGAGTATGACAACGGCAGTTGCGGCATCACGTGCGCTGAACTCATCGACGACGTAATCGACATGGAAGACGCAAGCACGGTAGCCGCCATTATGGTCGAGCCGATCGGTCACACCGGCGGTATCATCGACCCGCCCGAAGAATATCTGCCCATACTACGCCGCATTTGTGACGAACACGACATCCTGCTGATCTTCGACGAAATCATCACCGGCGTGGGGCGTACCGGTCGGATGTTTGCCGCGGAGACGTTTGGCGTCACACCCGATGTGATCTGCACCGGCAAGGGAATGAGTGGTGGCTTCGTGCCGATCTCGGCGATGATCTGCCGCGAACCGATCGCCGACCGCTTCTGGGGTCCGATGGACGAGAACCCCGGTTTCGTGGAAGGCCACACCAATGAAGGCCACCCGGTCGCATGTGCCGGTGCGATCGCCGTGCTGCAGGAAATCCTCGAACGCGACCTGTGTGCTAACGCGCGAGAACAGGGTGCGCGGCTGCACGATCACTTCCAACGGCTGTCTGATAAGTACGGCGTGATTGGCGACATCCGTGGTAAGGGGTTGCTGATGGGTGTCGAGTGGGTCAAGAACCCGGCCACCAAAGAACCGTTCGCGAACGATCTAAACTTCGGTGTCCGTGTCGGCAAGCGCGCCTTGGAACATGGCCTGCTGTGTCGCTTCGATCCCCACTGGCTCGCCTTCGGCCCCGCCTTGGTCACGACAGCCGAACAACTCGACGAAATGGTCGCTGTCCTCGAACAGAGCCTGAGTGAAATTCTGAACGAGATGTAATCCATCTAATACCAGCCCGCAGCGCGAGCAAGGGACGCAGTCGTTTGGCGCAACAATTCCCTTGCTCGCGCTGCGGGCTGGTATTTGTGATGAAAGAGAGAGAGTCTTATGAATTTCTGCCTGTTCGATATCGACGGCACGCTGATGGTTACCGGTGGGGCCGGGCAGGCGGCGATGGAGGCGGCTCTCGAATCTGAATTCAACGCAACCAAGCCGATCGAAGGCATTTCCACCGCCGGGCGAACCGACCGGGCGATCACGACCGATATGTTCGGGTTTCACGGCATCGCCGATGCACCCGAGAACTGGCAGCGGTTTCAGGCGACTTATTTTCGTCAACTTCCGCACGCGCTCTCGTCGTGCGATGGCGTTGTCTTTCCGGGAGTTCGCGAACTGCTTGATCGATTGGCCGCGCGAGACGATGTGGTGCTCGGGCTATTGACGGGCAACTATCGCGCTGGGGCAGAGTTGAAGCTGGCGCATTACGAACTGGATCATCACTTCGACTTCGGTGGGTTCGGCGATGTGCATCATCATCGTGACGATGTGGCTCGCGAGGCGTTGGCGGAAGCACGCAGCCGACACGGGGACGTCGACTTAAATCGCGTGTGGGTCATCGGCGATACGCCCGCCGACGTGACCTGTGCGCGGGCGATCAACGCAAAGGTCGTTGCCGTGGGAACCGGCATTCATCCGAACGAAGAAGTCACCGCCGCTGAGCCGGACCAGTTCTTTGAGGATTTGGCCGACACGCAGGTGTTCGTTGATCTACTCGACTGAGCCGCCTACTTGCCGAACGTCGATTTGCGGCGCAGTTGGTGGTGGTAATGTTGAGCGAAGCGGTGGGCTTCGTCGCGGACGTATTGCAGTAGTCGGAGTCCGTACGAATGGCGGGTGAGGCGTCGCGGTTCGGCTTCGCCTGGCACGAAGACCTCTTCTTCCCGCTTGGCGAGTGAGATGGTCAGCGGCGGTTCGATGTCGATGGCTCGCATAGCGGCGAGTACCGCGTTGAGTTGTCCTTTTCCGCCGTCGATCAGCAGGATGTCGGGGAACGTCTCGCCTTCTTTTTGCAATCGCAGGAACCGTCGGCTGACGACTTCCCGCATCGAAGCGAAGTCGTCGATGCCTTCGACGGTGCGAATGCGATATCGCTTGTAGCCATGCTTGAAAGGTAACCCGTCGATGAATTGCACCAGACTGCCGACCGTTTGCCCGCCCTGTAGGTGGGCGATGTCGATGCCTTCAATTCGAC
>Ga0115002_10003143_pt1 | contig 20787 bp, 11 predicted proteins | sample ArcticOcean_MG_C_8_FD_89576 | JGI IMG/M metagenome (GOLD analysis project Ga0115002, IMG submission 89576) | Marine microbial communities from western Arctic Ocean - ArcticOcean_MG_CB11_86 | ecosystem: Environmental > Aquatic > Marine > Oceanic | place: Arctic Ocean: Canada Basin | collected... | reverse complement strand
CCTTCCAAGCAAAAATTATGCTGTGGCCATCAATGATGAGATAAGGAATATGTTCCTTATTCATCTTATTCATTTTGTAATGAATTCTAATTTAAGATTCGTTATTCTCAGCCCCGGTTGCTTTTCCAGCTGGTGCTTTTCCAGCTGGTGCTTTTTCAGCTGGTGCTTTTTCAGCTGGTGCTTTTTCAGCTGGTGCTTTTTTAGCTGGTGCTTTTTTAGCTGGTGCTTTTTTAGCTGGTGCTTTTTTAGCTGGTGCTTTTTTAGCTGGTGCTTTTTCAGCTGGTGCTTTTTTAGCTGCGGCTTTTTTAGCTGCGGCTTTTTTAGCTGGTGCTTTTTTAGCTGGTGCTTTTTTAGCTGGTGCTTTTTTAGCTGGTGCTTTTTTAGCTGGTGCTTTTTTAGCTGCGGCTTTTTTAGCTGCGGCTTTTTTAGCTGCGGCTTTTTGTGTTGAGTCTGTAAGTGGCTTGGATTTTACATCCTTTGCACTGGAAGACTTACTTAATTTTTTCTTAGCCAATAGTTGCTCTTGCTTACGCTTGAGATAATTTTTGCGTCGAACTCTTTTAATCAGTTTATTATATTGTTTGCCCATTTTTTTGATCCTTGATTTGCTTCCTAGTAACTAGAGGTGATATTATTTCCAATGTTTCATTAGCAAAGGCGTGCTTGGGATCAAGTAGAAAACACCTTGTTGCTTAGTATATTGCATGGAAAATATTATTTTGGTCTTTGATTTAGCATAGATCAACTTAATTTGAAGCATCCATTGACATTGCATTTTTTTTTACTTAGAATGTCGCTGTTCTCCAATCGGAGAAATGTGATCTTTCCTTTAGGTTTAAGAAGATGCAGTGCCCAATTGAATAGGGGTGTTGCAAATCAAATAATAAAAGGACTTCAAGGTGAATGGTCATAATTTCCATTACTTAAGCAGGTTTATCCTGCTGAGATTAGGAAAAAACAATCAAAATACTCTTTTTTTATTTAATTATATATTCTGGCTTTGCTGGAATTAATTATATGTCCGGACATAACAAGTGGTCCAAGGTGAAGCATATTAAAGGTGCTACCGATGCGAAACGCAGCAAGCTTTTCAGTAAGTTTGCGAAAGAGATAACTGTGGCTGCACGTGATGGGGGGGGGATTTGGATTTGAATGCTCGGTTGCGGCAAGCGGTAACCAATGCCAAAAAGCAAAGTTTGCCTGGAGATACTATTGAAAGAGCGATTAAGAAAGGTACTGGAGAGATTGAAGGTGTTTCATATGAGGAGGCTTGTTATGAAGGATTCGGAGCTGGTGGTATAGCATTTATTGTTGAAATAATCACAGATAATAAGAATCGTTCTTTTGCAGATTTGCGGACTTTATTTAATAAAAATAATGGAAATTTAGGAGGATCTGGCAGTGTGTCTCATATGTTTGATCGCAAAGGTGAAATTAAATTATCAGAAGAATCCCGTAGCGAAGAAGAAGTTATGAGCTTAGCCATTGAGGCGGGCGCTGAGGATGTTGTTAATGATGATGAATTATTTTATATCATCACTGCTAATGATGAACTTTCAAATGTTGCTAATACGATTTCAGAATCAGGTACGCATATTGAGTCACAGAAGCTGATTTTTGTTCCTAAAACGACTGCGAGTATCAGTGATCCTTCAATAGCGCGGCAAGTGTTACGACTCTTCGCAGCTGTTGATGATTATGATGACACTCAGGGTGTTTATGGGAATTTTGATATACCGGAACAGTTAATGGAGACGATCGAGATTTAAATTATTTATTTTATTTAGTACACATCAAATAAAGTATGAGCGAGACAGAAATTCAAGACTCTGACAAAAAAGGGAATGTTGGGAAAAAGGCCGAAGATAATCCTGTGGCGGATAGTTCAAGTTTCTCGAAGGAGAAAAAAAGATCACCGAAGAGGAGGGGGCCTAAATTCAATAGGAATGATAAGAGAAATAAATCTTCAAAAGATAATCACTTTAAAGAAGAACTTTTAGGCCCGCTTACCGAACAGGAAGGAATTCTTGAGATTTCAGGTAAAGGATTTGGATTCTTGAGAGAGCCTAGTAAGGATTTTAGGCAGACTCCAGATGACGTTTTTGTTACACCAGAAATAGTTCGTAATTTTGGCCTTAGAGATGGTCTTTGGGTTAAGGCCGAGACTCGGATGGGTAGGCGGGGGCCGCAACTGACAAAGCTGTTAGATATTAATGGGCGTGATCCGGATGAATTTAAAACGATGCCATGGTTTGAAGAGTTGAAAGCAGTTAACCCTGATCGCAGACTTCAGATGGAGACTGATAAAGATCGAATGACAACGAGAATCATTGACTTAATTGCTCCTATAGGACGTGGTCAGCGCGGACTTATAGTGGCACCCCCTAGGACAGGTAAAACGACTATCCTTCAACACATGGCTGAGTCTGTTATCAAAAATCATAGCGGCATTAAGGTGATGGTATTATTGATTGATGAGAGGCCGGAGGAAGTCACTGAATTGCGGAGGGCTTTGCCGGAAGCCGAGATATATGCAAGTTCTAATGATATGGAGGTTAAGATGCATTGCCGGATTGCTCAAATTGCGATTGAGAGAGCGAAGAGGTTAGTTGAGTCAGGTGAACATGTTTTCATGCTAATGGATTCAATCACTCGGCTAGCAAGAGCATTTAACAATGCAACTAGTAAAGGAGGACCTACGGGTACTGGAGGGCTGACGGTTCGAGCTTTAGAAATGCCTAGGAAACTTTTTGCCGCGGCAAGAAATACACGAGATGCAGGCTCATTGACAATTATTGCCACTGCATTAATTGAGACGAATAGTGCAATGGATGACCGAATTTTTGAGGAGCTTAAAGGTACTGGTAATATGGAGTTAGTCTTAGACCGTGCAATTGCTGAGCAATATATATATCCGGCAGTTGACATATTTCGGCCAGGTACTCGTCGAGAGGAGCTGTTAATACCCTCTCATCAGTGGGAGAGAATTTCCATAATACGTCGAGGGCTAGCTGGTCATCGTCCGATTGAAGCGATTGAACGCATGCTATCGATTATGGAAAGATTTCCGAGTAATGCGCAGATGTTATTGGATATTAAGCCAATGCACTAACATGAGTCGATTATCAATTTAAATTACCTCCTAGTAATTAAGGCCCTAAAATTTTTCAGCTTACTCAATTTGATATTAGTTGGTCTTCAACTAAGGAAGGTTATCTTAGGTTTTATCGCAGAGTAGTTTTGAGCCTCAGGAAGACTTGCGCTGCGCCCTTACCATCATCTATTACATAATATACATACTTAAATTTTCGATTGCCAATAGGTGTCATATCACAAATTATTTTGTGGCCTCCTTGCCGACTGTCAGTCGTCCATTTAACTAGGTCATCAGACCATTCAGGTACTATTGTAACTCCCGCAATATTTGATTGCTTAAGAAAAGTAATCTTCAATGCCTCTTGCACAGCTCCTTCTATCTCTTCTGTCACAAACTCAACCTTGATAAGAGCACTCTCATTTTCGAAGACTCGAGGATTGGTTCCCATCGCAAACTCAACTAAGGCACTTCGGCCATCATTGTCCGTGTCAGAGTTAGCTTCAACGCCCCCATTCTCTGCTGACCAATTTGCAAATGTCTGTTCTTCAATAACAGCACCCTCTTCACCAGGAGATCCGCCAATTTCCGAACTTAGTCGCCAGTTCTTTGCCTCATTGTGGTCCGGATTCGAGTCTGGAAAAATCAATTCAAGGCTGAATCCATCACCGTCAGCGCCTTCTGGCCAGGGCGAATTGTCATCATAAGTAAAATCAATGACTGGAGTTCCTGCTCCGAAACTTAGTTTTATTCGTTCTCCTGAGTCGGACAGGTTCTTGGAAAAAGTTCCTGCTACGAATTGTGGTGTCGAAGGATGGTCGTAACGAAGATTGAAAGCAGCAACATTAGCTACTAACAGTAATCTTTCTCCTGGTTCTATTTTTTTTGTTGAGCTGACCGAGAAATCAAATTCGATTCCCTTTGTAAATCGTAATTCTTCAAGATCTATTGAAACTGGACTAATGTTTTGGAATTCTATCCATTCGAAGTCGTTATTATTAAGCTCAGGCATGGCATTCAATTCGGCGATGCTGGGTTGGGAGGGATTGTACATTATTTCACTTATCACTAAGTTAGACCATGGAGAAAGGTCGGGTTCAGTGACTGTGAACTGAGTTGGTCCAGACCAATGACTCCAACGGTTTGTATTATCCATATGGCGGACTCTTGTTCTATATGTTTTCCCGACTCTCACGGCATTAGCCGGTGGGGCTATTTCTGAGGAAAACGTTTTGATTTCACCTGATTCCCAATTGGCATTCCACTCAAATTTCGGATCCAGTATTGAAGCGTTAGCGGTAATGGACATGTCAAAAACCAGATCACTGCTTCCTGGTGACTGATTATGTAGTTCGACAGCGATCAAGTTCGTGCCTTCTGAAAACGCATTCGCAGGGATTTCAAAGGTATCGAAGACGCCTTCTTTTCCTCCAGAAGGGGCATAAGTATTATAATTAACAATGTCACTATCAGAGAACCCGTCTCTTAGAATTTCTTGTCCATTAACATATACGATTGCCGCGTCATCAACATGTAGATTGAAGACGAATTGGCTGAATCGTTCGGGGTCCTCAATATTGATTATTTTTCTGAAATAGTAAGTGGGGTGTTTTTCTGAAGCCAGAGATCCAAAATCTAAAGTTGTCACTATTTGAGTGTTCTGAATACTGCCAAATCCAGCGGGAGTTTTTCCTTGGGACCAGTTCGAATCGTCAGAGTCTATCTCTTTCCATGAATTTCCTTGATCTGTTCCATTATCAAGATATTTCCATTCTGAGCCGGGATTCATAAAAGTAGTTTCACCTTTACTTATTTCGGCGATTCTCCATTCCATGGCTCTAAAGCTTCCGGGGCCATTAGGATCTGAGAAATCGGAGCTTTCGAATTTCAGTCCACCCTGTGGATAGCTTTCTATACCCTTATACGTTATTGAAGGTGTCCTTGGTATTAAAGAATCGGAACCAAGTGCGTCCAGATAAGCATCCCTGCCTGATCTTCCTGATGTCCCACTATCTCTGGAAATGGAGGCCATATTCCCGTCGTTTCCTCCTACCCAAGACCCTCCAATGAATGCGAACTTTTTCATATCATTAATTACGTTTTCTATGGGAGGAGGGCTTTCGCTGCCTCCACTAGCCCCTATCCATCGATCACGGTCAGCATTAACTAGACCAGAAATGCGTGCAGCTAGAGGATCGAGTAGTAAATTAATTTGTTCTTCTGTCCAAATCAGATCTCGTATCTCTCTTACAACGTTACGATATTCGAGATCGAATTCGGGCCTGGGAGGATTGGTCCCATAAATGGCTTGTTTGCAAAAACCCATGCCGCCGCCCCAGTTTGGTCCCCAGCTAGTGTCTGAATCCCAAGGTAAGACCCAGAGTCTCCCATAATTTGTTTCTTTTGAAGGCTCAAAATAAAATGCACGATTTTTTAGATGCTCACTTGTATTTGGTTGTACATCATAATGGCGCACCGCATCTACGATAGCATGATAATGGTTCCAGGAATTATAGTTTACATGTTGGTTCAGCCAATCATCTGATTTGTTTGGTTTTAATTGAAATATTATATTTTTAAAATCAGATCCGTCATCGACGCCTTCTCTCGCCAGATAACGTCTCACTGACACTCCGTCAGTTCGTCCGCTTATGAGCTTGTATAGATTTCCTTTTTTAAGATTATGGGCATCAAGGAACCGGACATCGAATTCCTCCATGGCCAATAACATTCCGTAATAGTCTCCCTGATATTGCCCATTGTTTCCTTTTGGGGCTTCCTCAGCTCCCCGGATCACTCGCATATGGAACCAATGAGTGAAGGGTGCGGGGGTTCCCGTCATATTCCAAAGGATATGATTAGCCGCTTGTTCTATGCCCCATGTATGATTTCCACGCGAACCCTTCATTTTGTGTGTTGCCAGATATTTCCATTCTGTAGGGTAGCCTTCCCCGTCGGTATTGTGAAATTTTGGATAGCTTCCTAGATTGAATCTAAATTTAAAGCTCCGTCTTCCGTTACCTGAGTATCGAGCATTTCTTTGTCGCAAACGATATCCTACATTATCATATACTTTGCCTTCATAGACAAAGGTGCAGTTCCAGTTATAAGCACTTCTGGCATCATAATTGTCACGACTTATTTGGTCTCCGCCATTATATGCTACGGCTTGATCAAAATCTTTTGAGTCTGTGAGTACTTGGTATACCGGTATTGAATTGATGAGTTCTGACGGATATGTGTGAGGAGTAGGAAATGCCCTGCTTTTTTCAACCATATAATCGGGTATGCCATCATAAACGAAAGAGGCGAAATTCAATGCTGGGTCATCTTCGTAAGGTAACTGAATGCTATTACCATCGTTGTCTTCTGTAATGATTCTGTATCTTAAGAGGCTTCTATTTGGTTGATTTGGTACAGTTGCAGTAAAGGTGCTGTCATCGGCGGTTTCATCATTACCAATTCCGTCATCCAACATTGCCAAAGTTTTCCAGTTTTCCGGATCATGATAAACAGGGTTAGGTTCACGTAGAGAGTTAGGACTAGAAATGAGTTTACTTGTCGATTTTGCAAGAAATGCAGGTATATAAGAGCCAGGAGCAACGACTTGATATTCTAGCCAGACATTCTTTACTCCCTCGTTATCAGTTACCTTTGCTGTAATGACTGTTTCTTGATTGGAATTGGGTTGTTCTGGCCAGTGATTGACCTGTCTAGTGATTGGTGGAGCATTACTTGTGAAAGTTGAGTTCTTTGCTCCCGGAGAGGGAATAGGTGGCTCTCCTTCTCCACGACTTGGCCGAATGATTTCTAGTTCTAGTCCAAGATCACTACTATTACTGCTGACATTGAAGAGTTGTACAGCAACTGTATTTTTTCCTTCTTGCAAGTATCCAGCTACACCTTCAATGAGTTCTTCTTTCCATGACCCTTCTTGTCCATTCCTGCTGGCAGTACCGTTTGCGGCAGGTTCACCTGCGTTCATGTTATATCTGAGTACTTCAGTGTCGTTGATCCAAATAATCATTCCGTCATCGAGCATGAATCTTATTTGGAGCTGTTGAGGAATTTCCTCTGGCGCAATATGGAATTCATTGCGGAGAAAGACTGAGGTAAATGAATTGCGCATCCCATTTATTTCTGTTGCGATATCAATGCCACGCACACTGCCATAGCCAATTGGAAGAGTTGCATTGGCCCATGAATTATCTTCAATAAAATCTATTTTCCGCCAATCACTAATTGGATCTGACGCTTCAGTATCCCCGGGCCTCCATCGCCAATCACTGTTCCCTGTGGCAATTAATGATAGTTCTGGCAATATTCCTGGCACCGAAGAACTGCGCCAGGAACCTCCTAAATTATTGTCGAGTAATGGATTAATGAGCTCCATTGAGGATCCCGTTCCATTTGCACCGACAGGCCAAGGGAACCTGGACTTGTAAAGTACAGTATCAGCCACTGTTCCATCAGAACGTCGTAACTCAATGCGGTCGTCATCACTTCCTAGATTGCCAGAATAGGGCCCTAAGGCCTCTTGGCCATAAGTCTTAAGTAACTCTTCTGGGTTTTCTGCTATTACAAGATAACCATTTGCTCCGATTTCCGTTTTTTGAGGGAATTGATATTCAATTCCATCGGAAAAGAACCATCCAGAAATATTGATGGAATCACCTGAAATATTGTGAAGTTCAATGAATTCATTCAATGCATTGTTAGGTTCACTGTTATAATGAACTTCATTGATAACTATTTCACTAAAGCTGAGATTGATTCCGTAGGAAAAATATAAGCAAAAAGTAAATATTTTGATAATGGTTTTTTGGTAATGGTGCACGATAAATTCTGTTGTTGCTATATTAGTTCTAATTCCAAAGAAAGGGAAGTTTCACACGAGATCCAAAATGGAGCCAAAATTTGGATCGACTAATCTGCGGTAGGTGCGAACAGCTAATTTGTCTGTCATTTCTGAAATGATATCAGTAATAATTCTGGCCTTTGCTGAATCTTCTTCTGCACTGGCTATAAGTTTTTCCGACTCTGCACTAACTAGCCTGAGTGGGGTTCTAGTTTTTGTAATATAATTTTCAGAAAGAATATTAAATAGTTCTCCTAGGACTCGACTGGCTTTATGATCTAATTGCTGTAGCTGAGGCGATTTAAATACAAGGTCTAGAGAAATATTTTTATATAATTTGGATTCTTGTGCGATGTCTGGATTTACATGTATTTGATATTTGTAACGTGCTGTTTTGCTCGACATAAAGTTATCTTCAGAATTGATGATGCTTGCCGCAGCAATAAAATCACCGACCTTTCTTCCCATCAGCGGTTCGAGGCGTTTTCTTCTAATGAATTTGCATAGCTGATTTAAGTTCTCTGCATCATTACCCTTCAGGTTATTTGTTTCGGCCCAACTCTCTAGATTTTGAAGGTTGATGAATCCTACGTTGGCTCCATCAACAATATCATTTAAGGAATATGCAGTATCATCAGCCCAGTCCATGATTTGGCATTCCACGGATTTGAAGGCATTCCTTACCTTGCCGGCATCAAATTGTAATATTTGATTTTTATCTTCGAAAGCAAATACAAGATGTTTGATTTGATAGTCATATATAAAGTGATTAGGGGCTTCAGGAATTTCAGATAATAGAGTTTTATATTTGAGCGTAGAATCCAGGAAAGCTCGTGTTGGATTCATGCCGCGTTGACCGTAGATGGTCTCTGTGAGTTGCCGTAGTGTTTGTGCATTCCCTTCGAATCCTCCCTGACCTTGCATTATTGAATGAAGAACTCGTTCTCCAGCATGACCAAAAGGAGGGTGTCCTAAATCATGAGATAGGCAAGCTGCTTCGACTAGATCAGGGTCTACAAAGTATTCTTCATTTAAGAGAGTGCTTCTTTTTTTTAGTCGGTTGCAGATAGATCTTCCAATTTGAGCGACTTCTAGGGAATGAGTTAAGCGAGTCCGATAAAAATCGTATTCTCCAGAAAGAAAGACCTGCGTTTTACTTTGAAGCCTTCTAAAGGAAGGGGTGTAGATAATCCTGTCGCGATCTATCTGAAAAGGGCTTCTATAATCATTTGGGCGATCATTTTCTTCTTCATTTCTGGAGGTGATGTCGAAGTCATTATAGAATTGATTTGTCATCTATTCGCCAAATATTAAAGCTGAAGAAAATTGAACAAAAGCTTTTTCCCCTCTTCCGTAAGTATGGATTCAGGATGAAATTGCAAACCATGTATTGGATATTCTTTGTGTCTGATGCCCATGATTTCTTTTTCATCTGTTTTTGCTTCTGCTGTAATTTCTAAACAATCGGGGAGCGAATCCTTTCTTATTAGTAGAGAGTGATAACGTGTTGCTTTGAAAGGGTTTGGGATGTCATCAAAAAGTCCCTTTCCGTTATGTTCTACCATGGATGTTTTACCATGCATTAGTTTTTCTGCACGGACAATTTCGCCACCAAATACTTGGCCGATTGATTGATGGCCTAGACATACTCCAAGTAAAGGTATCGATGGTCCAAATTCTTTCACCACTTCACAGCTTATCCCCGCTTCGTTAGGGGTACATGGGCCAGGAGATATACATATTTTTTCTGGTTTGAGAGTTTTAATTTCTTCGATTGAAATTTCATCATTTCTTCGAATTTCCATAACGGCACCAAGTTCACCGAAATATTGAACTAGATTATATGTGAAAGAATCGTAGTTATCGATAACGAGTAACATATTTTCAATTGGATTTAAGCTTTTGATTTATAGCTTGAGAAGACATTTTGCCACCCATTGAGATAAACGCAATGCCTCATAGTGGGGATGCAAAAGAAGGAATTTATTAAGGAGCTTTATTTTAGAGTTAAATCTGTGTTACTTTTGAATTAATTATAATTGAGATTCTCTTTAAAAATGGCACGACCAGCAGGCGAAAATATAGAAAAGAACCCGACAGCAATTAGCCGTCCCGAGGGAGGGTGGTTTGCTAGGATATGGAACGAACGCTCCAAAAGTGTAAAGCTCCTCATTAGCCTGGATCGTTCAGAACCATTCACTGTATGGGTTAGATCGATTGAAGAATGCAAAAACTTGCAATTATCAGATGAAGTTTTTTCAAATTCAGTAGAGTCCCAGGGCAAAGATGATTGGATCTCTGAGGGTGAATTTATTTCATTGCCACCATCTAAGGCTTTTAGTGTTTGGGCTGAAATCTCACAAGAACAGGATGAAGAAATCTCAACTTTGCCGATCGAAGCATTTGATGAAAGTCAATCTGATGAGGATAAAGCACCCATTCGACTCGATAGTGATAATTTGATCAGCGTAACATCAAAATGTTTTACAATATGGATTACGCCGGCAGCGTTAGCCGAATCAAAGTTTGTTAAAATAGAGCCATCAAATAATGAGGCTCTTCTGATTGAAGACGAGGTAATAATTGATTCAGTGAGTGAAAATTATTCAGAAGAGTCCAGCTCCAGAGAAAAAAAATCAGGGCTCGTCCCTATTGTTTTTTCTATTTTATTAGTAACGGCAATAATCTGGATGTTTGTCAGAGCAAATGAACTTACATCAATCAAAGATAACCTTGATTCAGCTAACAAGAAAATCTCTTTAGTTGAGAAAGATCGGGTTGATAAAGAAGAAAAGATTTCTGATCTAGAGAAAGCACTCATTAGTGAGCGGGGCGCAAACAAGAAGGCGTCTTTGAATGCTAAAGAAGTTGCGAGGCTTGAAATTCAAAAGGCCAATGAGGCATTTCTCGGGAAAGTTAAAGAAGTGGGACTCTTGATCAAAGCACGGGATAAGATTAAAAGTGATTATGAAAAATCAAAGGCTTTGAATATGCAGGAAGTTCAAAAATTGAAATCTGAAATTGCTAATGTCGAAGAGAAAAATAAACAGGCCCAGGCTCAAATCTTACGAGCCGATAAAAACAATGAATCTCTGACTCAAAAGGTCACGTCTTTAGACAAAGAGAAAAGTAAATTAAATAAAGCAGTGTCAGCTGCTGAAGGGGCTAATAAAAAAGCGCTCGATAGATATATGGCTGCAATTCAAATCGGCGAAAATGATTTGAAAGAAGCCAATGCGATGCTGGAGAAGGAGAAATCTAATTTTTTAATGATGCGTGAAAAGCTGGATTTATCGGATTCGCAGTTAAAGAAATTGATGTTGGAGATTGAAAAGCTTAATGCCAAGATAAAGAATCTAGAGCAGCCTGATTAAGCATTTGCAGAAAAATAGTTTTTTTTGAAATGGTTCATTTTCTTCTTAATCGGATGCTATATAACATACGGTGACTCCGCTATTGTGTTGATCTGGGCTAGTAGTTCTTAGGCAAAATATCGATTGGGCTTTTCCTAACTAAGATTAAATTTGTTTATATCTAGTATAATGACTCTGCAATTCATTGCTAAGAGGATAAAAATAATAGTGATAATTAGATCGATGACGTCATTTTAAATAATGGTAAAAGCCTATCAAACTCACCTTTACGTCTGACACTGTTCGTTATAAAATAATCTCTCAAATAAAAAAATCTATGGCCAAAAAAATCTTAATTATCACAACACTGATCTTCGCAATAAAAATTAATGCTCTATCAGCTGAGAAATTGTTTAACGGTAAGGATCTTTCAGGATGGGACGGCAATCCAGATTTTTGGAGTGTAGAGAACGGTGTCATTGTTGGAGAAACGACTGCAGATAAAAAGACCTCAGGTAACACTTTCTTGATTTGGAAAGGTGGGGAGATCGGAGACTTTGATCTGACCCTGAAGGCGAGAGTTAAGGGTAACAATAATTCGGGTATACAATATCGATCCAAAGTGATTAATGCTAAGAACTGGTCCGTTGGTGGATATCAAATGGACATGCACCCTGCCCCAAATTATCTTGGCATGCTTTATGAAGAGCGGGGACGTGGAATCATTGCTCAGTGCGGTCAGCGCGTAGTCATTGATGACAAAGGAAAGAGATCATTGAAGGGTAACCCTGATGCCAAAAAGAAATGCGATCTTAGCGAATGGAATGAATATTCTATATCTGCATCAGGCAATCGTCTTGTTCATAAAATTAATGGTCGTGTGACTGTGGAGATTGAGGATAATGAAACTTCAAAGAAATCATCTAAAGGCATCCTAGCGTTACAGTTGCATGCGGGAGGAGCAATGAGATTAGAGGTTAAGGATATTGTTTTAATTAATAATAAGAAAGAATCTGCTAAAGCTAAAGAATCTGCTAAAGCTAAAGAATCGTTAAAAGATCATAACATTGTACTTATTAATGCGGCTCAAAAAATTTCAGTACCTCCAGTCAAATGGATATGGAATAGTAAGTCTGCTAGAACAGAAACAATTTACGCTAGGCGTCAGTGGACTTTAAGTACTCCTCTCAAATCTTCTAAATTGAGCATTACATGTGATAATGGATTCACAGCATTTGTTAATGGTCAGAAAGTCGGTTCTGGTTCTCAGTGGGAAACTCATTATGAATTTGATATAAAGAAATATCTTCATAATGGAGACAACGTTCTTGCTGTGCAGGCTCACAACGAAGGCCAATCAGCAGGATTAGCTGCCAAAGTTAAATTAGTCGCGGCTAACGGTGTTACTAGGCACATTGTCAGTGATAATGAGTGGATTGTAGCCAACAAAAAGGCTCCTGGATGGATGGCGCCAAGTGTGGACACTACTGGATGGAAAAATGCAGTTGTAGCAGGTAAAATGGGCGATTCACCATGGGGAGATGTATTTTCAAAAAAGCCTGGTGTTCCAGTTGCTGTTGCCGCTAAAGGGGCTGCGGAAGTGCACCCGAAAGGTTTTGAGGTGGAGAAAATTTATAATGTTCCTAAAGGAGAGCAAGGCACATGGGTTTCAATGGCAGTTGATTCAAAAGGTAGACTTTACTGTGGAGATCAAGGAGGTAAGGGTATTTTTAGAATCACCCTCAGCTCTGAAGAACCTAAGATTGAAAAGGTGCCTGTCCCAGTTTCAGGAGCTCATGGGCTATTGTGGGCATTTGATTCTTTATATGCATGCACTAATGGGCAGAGGCCGGGATCTGGGCTTTATAGGATCACTGATACTGATAATGATGACATGCTAGACAAGGTACAAGATATGCGAAAATTCGCTGGTGGAGGTGAGCACGGCCCTCATGCAGTTTCCCTTTCACCAGATGGAAAGCATCTATACATTCTTGGCGGAAATCATACCGCTGTTCCTAAGCCTGAAAGTTCCGCCTTAAAAATGAACTACGCAGAGGATCAGTTGCTTCCACGGATGCCTGACGCACGAGGGCATGCAAGTAACATAAGAGCTCCTGGAGGATGGATAGCAAGAACTGACCCTGAAGGTAAAACCTTCCATCTTTATTCAGCAGGATTTAGGAACCAGTACGATATTGCTTTTAATAGAGATGGAGAAATGTTCACTTTTGATTCTGATATGGAGTGGGACAGTGGGACTCCTTGGTACCGCCCGACAAGAATCTATCATGTTACTAGTGGATCTGAGTTTGGCTGGAGAACAGGCACTGGAAAATTTCCCGAGTGGTATCCAGATGTCTTGCCTCCGACTTTGGACATTGGACCTGGTTGTCCGACTGGTGTTATGTCTGGTTTGGGATCAAAGTTTCCGGCGAAATATCAGGACGCTATTTATGCATTTGATTGGACCTATGGAACAATTTACGCAATTCATTTGGACCCTGATGGATCTTCCTATCAAGCAAAGAAAGAAGAGTTTGTTACAGGCGTTCCTCTGAATGTTACGGATGGAGTCATTGGAAAAGATGGGAACATGTATTTTGCAGTCGGAGGTCGAGGAACTCAGTCTGCGCTTTATCGTGTGAAATATTCAGGCTCTGAGTCCACTGTGGCCATCAAAACTAGAGCCAATTCTGAGACAAAAGTGATTGAAACTCGAAGGAGTCTGGAGGTTTTTCATGGTAAAGAGGTTCAGGGATCTATAGAAAAGATCTGGCCTAAATTAAGTCATGCCGACCGTTTTGTTCGATACGCGGCTCGTGTTGCTCTAGAGCATCAACCTGTTGTTGAGTGGCAAGAAAAAGCACTTAAAGAAAAGGACCCTCAAACATTGCTCTCTGCCCTACTCGCTCTTTCACGCCAGGGTGACGCAGCCTTGAAGGGGGATATTCTTAATGCTCTTTCCATGTTAAAGGTTTTAGAAATGACGGAAAGTCAGAGGCTTGAGGCTTTGAGAGTTATGGGGCTTACTTTTATTCGTATGGGCGAACCTGATGAGGAGACAGCCCAAGAAATTGCCGAGGCAATTTCACCACTCTATCCTGCATCATCTGATGCCATGAATAGGGAGTTGGTTACTATGTTGGTTTATTTGAAGGCTGATGATGTTCTTGCTAAAACTCTTCCTTTAATGAATCAGGAGGCGGCTGGGTTGGAAGAGATTGAATTTGATGACAAGCTTTTGGCTCGATCAGGTCAGTATGGCAAATCATTTCAAAACCAAAAGGCGAACAATCCACAGAGGCAGCAAATATGGTATGCTTATGCGCTCAAGAACGTTGAAGAAGGCTGGAATGAAAATCTTAGGAAGCAATTTTTCACTTGGTTTTCGAAGTCTCGGAATTTTAAAGGCGGTGCAAGTTTCGGAGGATTTATTAATAACTTCCGAAACGAGTCTTTGTCTAGAATTCAGGATGCGAAGGTGAAGGCTGAAATGGACGCGCTCAGTAAGAAGCTAGTTGCACTTGTCCCTGAAGGTTATGAGAATGCGCGGATTCTTAAGGTCGGAGCAAAGCCAGGCATGAAATTTGATGTTGAGTCACTTGAGGCGAAAGCTGGAGAAAGGATCGGTATAGAATTCATCAACAATGATCCTACCGGGCTTATGCATAATTTAGCTGTTTGTGCACCTGGTAGCAGGCAAAAGGTAATTGCTGCGGCATTGACTATTGGGCCTAAAGCTATTGAACAGAACTTTGTTCCTGACATACCAGAGGTGTTGGCCTCTTCACCTCAGGTTGCACCTGGGCGCAAATATGTTCTATACATGAGTGTGCCGTCCGCACCTGGAAATTACCCATATGTATGTACATATCCTGGACACGGTCAGTTGATGTTTGGAACGCTCAAGGTCACAAATTAATGACTTAATTTCATATGAGATCCCTTTGCTTTATCCTTTTTGCTGTTTTTGCAGCAGAGGCCAAGGATTTGCATTGGGCCTATGAGCTTCCAACTAAGCCGAATTTACCACTAGTAAAACATGCTGATTGGGCTCGGAATGGAATCGATTTTTTCTGTTTATCGAGAATGGAATCGCGAGGTCATACCCCTAAGGAAAGAGAATCTTCTGCGCGTTTGATTAGGAGGGTATTTTTAGACCTTATAGGAATTCCTCCCCCAATAGAAAAAGTTGATTCATTTTTGTTAGATCCTTCTGATCAGCATTTAGAGAAAATAGTTGATGAGCTTTTAAGTTCAAACCGCTTTGGTGAGAAATGGGCACTAGGGTGGTTGGATCTTGCAAGATATGCTGATTCTGATGGTTATCAGCGTGATGGATTTCGTAATGTTTGGCCATACAGGGACTGGGTCATACGGGCCTTTAATTCAGATATGCCTTTTGATCAGTTTACTATCGAACAGTTGGCCGGGGATCTACTTCCTGAAGCTACTAAAGATCAAATCATCGCTACAGGATTTCATCGCGGACCGATATTGAACCTAGAAGCTGGAACTGATCCTGAGGAGGATCGAGTCAAGCAAGTCGTGGACCGCGTCAATACCACTTCCACAGTCTGGCTAGGAACATCGATGGAATGTACCCAGTGCCATGATCATAAGCATGATCCTTTTTCGATTCGTGATTATTATTCGATGTTTGCTTTTTTTAACAACACTCCAATTGAGGGGAAACGTAGGCCTGGTGGCAATGATGCATCTATGGATTATGCGGGTTCGGACATTAATGTTCCAGTACCTACTGATGAGCTAAATAAGAGAGATGAGGCTGAGAACAAGGCTCGCGAGGGGGAAGAGAATTATGTAACTAAGGTCGAAGAACTTTGTGAGTCATTTTCTGATGATCAGTTAAATGAGCTAGTTGAAAAGCATCCCAAAGAAGTAGATCTAATTAGAAAATCAAAAATAGATTTTAAGGAAGCGTTGAAAATAAGTAAGGCTCTTTTTAAGAAAGGAAAATATTCAAAATCTCTAAATGAATTACAGAAGCAGATTGCTAATAACGATAACAGGTCCAAGGGTGGAACTTTTCAGATCGGTTATACTTCTCGAGTTATGAGAGAGATGGGGAAAAAGAGGGGCACGCATATCATGTTGCGTGGGGACTTCAGAAATATTGGAAAGAAAGTAAGTGCCGATACCCCAGAATCATTACATCTGTTCCGGAAGGAGTATCCGAGGAATCGCTTAGGATTGGCTCAATGGCTTGTATCTCAAGAGAATCCTCTCACGGCGAGAGTTACTGTGAATAGGATATGGGCAGAACTTTTTGGGCGAGGAATAGTTACGACGATAGAAGATTTTGGAACAAATGGAGCATTTCCTACTCATCCTGAATTGCTTGATTGGTTAGCGGTGACTTTTCAGTCGGAGGATTCATGGTCATTGAAAAAGACAATCAAGCGGATCGTGCTTTCATCTGTATACTTGCAAAGCTTCACAGTTTCTAAGTTAGAACGAAACAAGGATCCTGATAATAGTTATTATGCTAGGGGTCCGAGCCTACGTTTGCCGGCAGAATTAATTCGAGACAATGCCTTGTTTATTTCTGGCTTACTTTCAACCAAAATGTATGGAATGCCGGTGAGGCCTTTCCAGCCAGCCAATTTCTGGCGAGTCATTGGTGAAGTGGATAACAAATATTATGCGTCGGAAAATGAAGACCTTTACCGTAGAGGGATATATACTATTTGGCGCCGTTCCGCTCATTATCCAAGTTTTGCAAATTTTGATGCCCCAAGTAGAGGGGCTTGCAAGGTTATAAGGCAATCTAGTAATACCCCTTTACAGGCTCTGACACTTTTAAATGATCCAGTCTATGTGGAAATTGCTAAGGCCTTTGCTGATCGAATAAAAAAGGAGACGGCCGAATTGAACGCTCCTAAACAATTGGAATATGCCTTTAGGCTTGCCCTTTCTAGGTATCCCAATGGTGCTGAGATTACGGCGTTAAAAAATATATATTTCACGGCTCTTGACACGGAAGGTTCTGCTGAAAGTGCCTGGTTCGAAATTGCAAATACGTTATTGAACCTTCATGGGACTATAACAAAGTAGTCTAAACCGTTGACTGATAATGGAAAATAATCTGACTCAGCGTTTGCTATCTAGAAGAGCTTTTTTGCGTAATTCAACTAGTCTCGGTGTAGGGACTTTGGCCTTTAATGACCTTTTATCTAGAGAAGCCTCATCAGATCCTATTGCAGCTTATGGTAAAGGAATTGCGCATTTTGCACCAAAGGCAAAGTCAGTCATTTTTTTACATATGGTGGGGGCGCCTTCCCAATTGGATCTTTTTGATCCCAAACCTAAACTAAAGGAATTCCACGGCAAGCCAGCTCCTGCAGAGTTCATTGAAGGAAAGCGATTTGCTTTTCTTAGAGGACATCCAAAGATGATGGCTTCGCCTTTTGAATTTGCAAAAATCAATGACGGTCAAGAGATTTCAGAGGTTCTTCCACACCTAAAGTCGGTTGCTGGTGAAGTTGCTATCATTCAATCCATGCAGACTGAGGATTTTAATCATGCTCCTGCGCAAATGTTTTTCCATTCAGGGCTTAACCGCATTGGTCGCCCCAGTTTGGGATCTTGGGTCACTTATGGATTAGGCGCAGAATCAAATGATCTACCAGCTTATGTGGTAATGGTTTCTGGTCCTGTTCCAGGAGCAGGCTCCACTCTGTGGAGCCATGGATTTTTGCCCAGCATCTATCAGGGGATTGAGTTTCGTAGTACTGGTGATCCGGTTCTATTCTTATCAGATCCGAAAGGCGTTGATAGATCTCGCAGAAAGCGAATCATTGATGGAATCAATGCATTGAATGAAGTGGAATTGGAAAATAGGGGGGACCCTGAAATAAGAACCCGCATCAATCAATATGAGTTAGCATTTAAAATGCAGATGTCAGTACCTGAACTAACTGATCTAAGAACTGAACCTGAGCATGTTAGGGATATGTATGGGAAAGGATCATTTGCAAATCATTGCTTGCAGGCTCGCAGGCTTGTAGAGCGAGGAGTAAGATTTGTTGAACTGTATAATGATGGATGGGATCATCATGGTGGCATTGAAGCGGGTATAAAGAAAAAGGCTAAAGAAATAGATCGGCCAATTGCCGCTTTAATTAAAGATCTGAAAATGAGAGGGCTTTTAGATGAGACTTTAATTGTCTGGGGTGCAGAGTTTGGTAGAACTCCTATGTTTCAGGGATCTAAATTAAATGGAGCGGGTCGAGATCATCATAAAGAAGCGTATACTATTTGGATGGCTGGGGGAGGAGTCAGGGGAGGCATCTCTTATGGGAAGACTGATGAATTTGGTTATTATGTAGAAAAGAATCCCGTTCTGGTTAGAGACATGCATGCAACAATTTTGCATGCTCTCGGAATGGATCATGAAAGAGTGACATTCAGGTTTCAGGGATTGGATCAACGCCTTACAGGAACTGAAGAATCAAGAATACACCATCAATTATTTGGATGATCGTCTTTATCTATTTAATTAACACCTTTATGAGGCCAAGGTAGATTCTCTTGTTCTTTTTAAATTGATGATCATCACTTCGCTTGAGACATTTATTTTGCATGTTCCAGTTACACGGAACCACATCTCTGACAGTACGCATTCGATTACTCATTGGGGCATGCCGGGAGTAAGAATTTTTACTGATGAAGGATTTACTGGATATGGTTTTACGGGAACGCATGCTCACTTAGCCAGTGATAGATTAATTACAGACTGTATATCCAACTGCTATGCTGAGTTATTGATAGGTCAGGAAGCGTCAGATATTTCTTCATTATGGGAGAGGTTGGCATTTTATCCGCCACTCCAATGGGTGGGGCGGGCAGGTATTACAAGAATGGCCTTGGCGGCTGTGGACATTGCGTTATGGGATATTAAATCAAAGGCTTTAGATGAACCATTGTGGAAGACTCTCGGTGGGAGCGGGGCTGATAGAGTTGAAGCGTATAATACCGACGGTGGTTGGTTGAACCTTTCAACTCAAATGTTGATAGATGATGTACTAAGACTCACTGAGGTGGATGGTTACAAAAGTATAAAAATGAAATTAGGTAAGCCGGATCATAATGAGGATTTGCAACGAGTCGAAGCGGTCAGAAATGCAGTTGGTTCAGAGGTTCGTATAATGACTGATGCGAATGGTCGCTGGCGTATGCCTGAGGCATTGGGTGTAGCGAGTAAGTTGAAAGATTATGACGTTACTTGGATCGAGGAGCCTCTATGGCATGATGATGTGCGTGGGCACAAAGATCTTTCAGATGCTATAGAGACGCCAGTTGCCTTGGGTGAAATGTTATATTCGTTAGCTCATTTTGAGGAGTTTATTTTTTCTGAGGCAGTTCATTATGTTCAACCTGATGCGACTCGGCTTGGAGGAATTACTGAGGCATTGGAAGTATCTAATGTTGCTTACGAAGCAAACCTCCCCGTAACTCCTCATGCAGGTGATATGGCCCAAACTCAAATTCATCTGAGTATTTCCCATCCGGGAATTGAGTTGTTGGAATTTATACCTTGGATCAAGGACTGCTTTATTGAACCTATTGAGATTAGGTCAGGTTATTTTGATCCCCCTAAAAACCCAGGAGCAGGTACTACTCTGACCGAAGAAGCTATGAGTAAGTATGGAAAAAAGGTTTCCTAAATATCTAATATTATATAAATATAATAACTTATGAGTATGGAAAATCCTTACAGCATGTCCGGAGAAACAGTTTTGATAACAGGTGGAGGAACAGGCATTGGTCTAGGTATTGGAAGATGCATGCTTGCTGCAGGGGCTGAAAAAGTGATTCTTGTTGGAAGGCGTGAAACTGTGCTGGCCGAAGCTGTCGCGGAACTTGGTGAACGGGTCAGTTATCTTTCTCAAGATATCGCTCGAGTTGATGAGATTCCAGACTTTGCTCAAAAGGTCCTTTCTGATCATGGGAAGCCGACTTGCCTGGTGCATAATGCTGGGATTAACTGCAAGAAGCCATTCGTTGACTTAGAGGATTCAGAATTTATGGAGGTTTTTGATGTCCATATACGAGGGGCCCTTGCCATTACGAAAGAATTTGTTCCTGCAATGCTCGACAATCAATCTGGTTCGATTTTGTGGATTTCCTCTATGGCAACTGTGATAGGTTTGCCACTGGTCACTTCATATTCAATGGCGAAGTCCGCTATGCATGGAGCAGTATATAATTTATCAGCTGAATTTGCTCCGAATGGAGTCAGAGTGAATGCGATTTTGCCTGGTTGGATTGAATCCGCGATGGCATTAAATTCATTTAAAGGGGATGAGCCTAGGCGGCAGAAAGTTCTTGGTAGAACGCCGATGGGTAGAATGGGTCAACCTGACGAGGTTGGTCATGCGGCGGTTTTTCTTTGTTCGCCAGCAGCGAGCTTTGTAACAGGTTCTCTTCTAACGGTTGACGGTGGAGCTTCGATT
>Ga0115002_10003142_pt1 | contig 20789 bp, 12 predicted proteins | sample ArcticOcean_MG_C_8_FD_89576 | JGI IMG/M metagenome (GOLD analysis project Ga0115002, IMG submission 89576) | Marine microbial communities from western Arctic Ocean - ArcticOcean_MG_CB11_86 | ecosystem: Environmental > Aquatic > Marine > Oceanic | place: Arctic Ocean: Canada Basin | collected... | reverse complement strand
GAGTTCTTTGTGCGAGCCCACCGCCAAGGGCTTCGGGTCGGGATCGCACCGGAACTCACCGCTTGGTTGTGGAGCGAGCAGCTACCCGCTGAGCCGTCGCGCGATCTGAAGAGCCTGGCCGTGGCCAAAATGGGCCTCGCCCGGATGACCGGCTTCGAGGGTCAAGTGACGAGAGCTCCGCGGCGCGCAATGGCTGCGTAGGTCACTTATTGCCAAGTGGGACCTATCGTTTCGTGGCGATGGTACACGACATGCCCCAGCCCCGGCAAAGCAATTCGGCATAGCGAAACGGTAAGTGGTCCAATTGCGATTCGACCAATTGTTTTACCAAACGGCCGCCGCCACCCGCCAAATAGATCCGCGTTTTGCTGACGATAAGTGGCGTTGCCACCTGCCCGAAACCCGACCGCTTCAGCAGTGCGGTCACTTCAGCCAAGCGGTACTCTTTGAGGTGCAGGCCGCGGGCCTCAGTCCGTACGGGGAAAAAATCTCTGGTAACGTCCGAAGGGCGCATCAGCCAGTTCGGTGTGATCGTCACCAGCGAGCCGCCGGGGATGAGTAACTTGTAAATTTTGTTGAGATAGTCGGCGATTTCGTCAGGGCAGATGTGCTCGAACACGTCGTTCCAATAGACTAAGCTCGGCCGACCCGGCAGTAATTCTTTTTCGACTTGCAGCATGTCGCCAAGTAACAAGCGATCCGCAAACTTCTCACCAACGACTTCGAGCGCTTCGTCGCGCATGGTAGCCGACACTTCGATACCGCTCACCGAAAAACCATGGTCGCGTACATCCTTGAGCATCGATCCACTACCGTAGCCGACTTCAAAGAGTCGAGGTTGGCCAATGCCTTGACTGATTTGCTTGTTGAGCAAGTCGAGGACTAACCGAACATAGCGATTGTCGAGGCCCATGACCAAGGGGCCATCGTCTGCTTGTTGGGCTGCTAAGATTGTGCAAACCGTGTCATAAGCCTGACCGGCAACTAAGGTCCGTTGTTCGCTGCCCTTCGGCATTGCACAGATCGCGCGAGCGAACTTCTGTTCCTGCTCAAACTGCAGCTGATGCAACTGGGCGTGGCTCATTCCAGCGAGGAGACGCCAGGTGCCGTCGGCCAGCATCACTTCGCCAGCAGCTACGGCCTCTGAGCTGTCCTGGGGGGGTGGAGTAGCGGTAAGCATGGGACGTAAGCCTTAAGGCAGCGATAGATTGGTCTATATCAAATATAGTGCGCAAACTGACAACGGGACGGCGGGTCCTGCCCTTAAGCCGTAAAAGTCTGATTTTGCGGCGTGGGAGGGGCCAGAGAATGACCAAATCCCAATGACCAATGAGCAATGAGGAGCGTTTCTCAAGGGTTCTATTGGTCATTGTGGCTTGGGTCATTGGTCATTTTATGCCGTCGGGTACAATGCGAGTTTTCTGCCCGATTGCCACTTCTCCTGACCACTCCCCAAAAGGATCGAGTCCGTTGTCCGAGCCACTCAATAAATACAGCCGTCAAATCACCCAACCCAAGTCCCAAGGCGCCTCGCAAGCCATGCTATTCGGGACGGGACTCACTGACCAAGATATGCAAAAGCCGCAAGTCGGTATTGCCAGCGTATGGTACGAGGGCAATACCTGTAACATGCACCTCTTGGATCTGGCGGCCAAAGTAAAAGAAGGCGTAGCTGCCGCTGGGCTCGTGGGGATGCGTTTCAATACCATTGGCGTCTCCGACGGTATTTCGATGGGCACCGACGGCATGAGTTTTTCGCTCCAATCACGCGACTTGATTGCCGACTCAATCGAAACGGTGATGGGCGCCCAATGGTACGACAGCTGTATTGCACTACCAGGTTGCGACAAAAATATGCCGGGCTGCATCATGGCCATGGGCAGGCTGAATCGCCCCAGCATCATGGTCTATGGTGGCACCATCAAACCCGGTTTTACGCATTTCGCCGATGAACAGGGGAAACCAGGCAATCAAAAACGCGATATTGTTAGCGCGTTTCAGTGCTACGGCGAATATTTGACTGGCAGGATCAGCGAAGACGAGCGCCAAGAGATCGTCCGTACAAGTTGCCCCGGCGCTGGTGCGTGCGGTGGCATGTACACGGCCAATACGATGGCATCGGCTATTGAGGCCATGGGGATGACGCTGCCTTATAGCTCGTCGATTCCAGCCGAAGATCCTGATAAGCTGTCCGAATGCCTTCAAGCGGGCGAAGCGATGCGTATCTGCTTGGAAAAAGACATCAAGCCCCGCGACGTCATGACGCGCGATGCTTTCGAAAATGCGCTGGTGATGCTCATGGTCGTGGGTGGTTCGACCAATGCCGTCCTCCATCTGCTGGCCATGGCGCGAAGTGTGAACGTACCGCTCACGATCGATGACTTCCAAGCGGTGAGTGACCGGATACCGCTGCTCGCCGACTTAAAGCCGAGCGGGCGGTTCGTCCAGGAAGAGCTTCATGGCGTGGGAGGTACCCCGGCGGTTATGAAACTACTCTTGGACGCAGGACTTTTGCATGGCGATTGCTTGACCGTGACCGGAAAAACGGTCGCCGAAAACCTGGCAGAGCTCCGGGGACTCAAAGCGGGTCAAGAAATCGTGCGGCCGCTGTCCAATCCGATCAAGGCGACAGGCCATATTCGCATCATGCGCGGCAACTTTTGCCCCGCAGGTGCGGTGGCAAAAATTACCGGAAAAGAAGGCTTGCATTTCAGCGGTCCGGCTAATGTTTTCGATTCCGAAGAGGACATGCTCGCTGCCTTGGAGCAAAAGAAAATCAACAAAGGCGACGTGGTCATCATCCGCTACGAAGGCCCCAAAGGCGGGCCAGGGATGCCAGAGATGCTCACTCCGACAAGCGCGATCATGGGCGCTGGGCTCGGCAGCGACGTGGCACTGCTGACCGATGGCCGCTTCAGCGGCGGATCACACGGTTTCATTGTCGGGCATGTTACGCCCGAAGCGCAAGACGGTGGGCCGATCGCCCTGGTACGAACGGGCGACAAGATCATCATCGACGCAGAGGCAAACACGATCGATGTGGACCTATCCACAGACGAGTGGCAACGACGTGAGGACGCTTGGAAAGCTCCCGCTTTCAAAGCCACCCGCGGCACACTCTACAAGTACATCAAGAACGTAAAGAGTGCGAGTGAAGGGTGTGTTACGGATGAGTAAAGCCTCACCCCGCGAATTCGATTTGGCCCTTTTTTTGTAGTCTTCGCCGGCACCTGAATTATACTAAGAATTCACGTCTCCGTATGCTTCCCTCCAGGTCGTTTGCAAGGCTAATTTGCTGCGCCAGAAAGTCCCTCTGCATGTCCCGCTCTCTCTGTGTTTTTTTGCTCCTGGCATGGGGATTACTGCATGCGCCCTCGGCGCTAGTCGTGGCTCACGAAGGCCACGACGAAAAGGCCGGAACGAAGGAAGTATCCGGCGGTGCTAATAAGGCAGCCGATAAAGATACCAGCAAAGATAAAGACGACGATACAAACAACGACAAGAAAAACGCCGAAACGAAGCCCTCGGTGACGCAGCATGTCGCAACCATTGCCGGGACAGAAATCGCCTATACGGCGACGGCCGGTAAGATGTTAATGAAAAACGACGCCGGGGATGCGAAAGCGCACGTGTTTTTCGTGGCCTACACCAAGGACAACACCAGCGCGGCCGACCGGCCTGTAACTTTTTGTTTCAACGGCGGGCCAGGCTCTTCCTCAGTGTGGCTCCATTTGGGCATGCTCGGCCCGAAGCGAGTTCAACTCAATGATAACGCCAAGCCGATCCGCCCGCCCCATAAGCTCATCGAAAATCCCTACTCGCTCTTGGACCGAACCGACTTGATCTTCATTGATCCGGTAAGCACCGGATTCAGCCGGCCGGCCAAAGGCGAGGACAAGAAGCAGTTTCATGGTTACGACGAAGACGTACGTAGCGTTGCCCAATTCGTCCATGACTATACCTCGAAGTACGGACGCTGGACGTCGCCTAAATTTTTGATTGGCGAAAGTTACGGCGGTCTGCGGGCAGCGGCACTGAGCGGTCAGCTTCAACAGCGCTATCACATGTATATCAACGGCGTCGTGTTGGTGTCAGCAGTCGTTGACTTTCAGACGATCCGCACAGACGGCAACAACGACATCGCTTATCTCCTTTTTTTACCCAGCTACGCCGCAACAGCCTGGTACCACCAAGGGCTATCGCCCGACTGGCAGCGACGACCCGTGGCCGAGATCTACGCTGCCGCCGAGAAGTTTGCCCGCGGACCCTATCAGCGCGCGCTATTAGCCGGCGATAGTCTTCCGAAAAAGAAGCGCGAGAAAGTAATCGCCCGCATGGCCGAGTTGACGGGCCTCTCGCCAGAGTATATTTCTCGGGCCAACTTGCGGGTCAGCATGTCTCGATTTGGTAAGGAGCTGTTGCGAAGCCGGCGACGGGTGGTCGGCAGATACGATAGTCGCTACCTGGGAATCGATCGCGATCATGTCGGCGAAGGCATGGGACACGACCCCAGTGCCTCTGCTCTGTTTGGACCCTTCACTTCGGCAATGAACGAGTACTTACGCTCCGATTTGCAAGTCAAAGAGCAACGGGTTTACGAAATACTTACCGGTAACGTCCACCCGTGGGATTATCAGGAATTCGTTAACCGTTACGTGACAGCGGCCGAGACATTACGCCAGGCCATGTCGGACAATCCTTATTTGAAAGTGTTTGCCGCCTGCGGCTACTACGACCTGGCCACCCCTGCATCGGCCATGCAGTACACGCGCCACCACCTCGGTCTGGCTCCCGAACTGCAGAAAAACTTTTCGATGGCTTTCTATGACGGCGGACACATGATGTACGTGCATGAACCATCGCTCAAGCGGCTGCGCGATGATCTTGTCGAATTCTACCAGTCCGCCATGGCCGATCCGCTGTACGAATAGGGCGTGGCTATCTGAGCAGTTGGCAACAGCTTTTTGAGCGCTATAATCAGGAAACCACCACTTGGCCGGCTTTTGCCCTAAAACGACTGCGATGTCCATGTCGATCACCACCGAATGCCCCGTGAATCTGGCCGAGCTCGTCGAAAGCGGCTGGACCTCTAAAAATGTAAAGCAGGAAATCCGCGACAATTTTTTGCGCCGTTTGCAAGCGGGCGAAGAATTGTATCCAGGGATTATCGGCTACGACAGCACGGTCGTGCCCGAGCTGAACATCGCCATGCTGGCCCAACACGACATGCTATTCCTGGGCGAGAAAGGCCAAGCCAAGAGTCGACTGATGCGGTTGATCTCCACTTTCTTAGATGATGCCATTCCTTATCTGGACGATCCTGCGATCCCCGTCCACGATGACCCACTGGCTCCGATCACACGACGCGGACGCGCGCTGGTTTTGGGCCGCCCGGCTGACGAAGTCCCGATTGCCTGGTGGCCACGTGCCCAGCGCTATGCCGAGCGACTTTCGCCGGGCACCAAGTTTGCCGACATCATTGGCGAGATCGATCCAGCCAAGCTTGCTTCGGGTGTGAGCATGAGCACAGAAGACGCGCTGCATTTCGGCCTGATTCCACGCATGCACCGCGGCATCTTTGCCATGAACGAACTACCGGAACTCGACGAATTGGTCCAGGTCGGGATGTTTAATATTTTGGAAGAGCGCGACGTGCAAATTCGCGGCTACCCCATCAAATTCGATATCGACGTGCTGATTCTCTTTAGCGCCAACCCAGCCACTTACAACCGCAGCGGCAAAGTCATACCGCAGCTCAAGGACCGAATCGGCTCGATGATTCAAACGCACTATCCGTTAGAACGAGAGCTGGGCGTGCAAATCTTGGAGCAAGAAACGCACCTTGATAGCGGCGTAGTCAACATAGATAATCCGCAATCCAGAGTCGTCGTGCCCTACTTCATGAAAGAGCTGATCGAAGAAATCAGCCGCGCTGCGCGCAACTCCAAATATGTCGATCACGAATCGGGCGTTAGTGCACGTCTGTCGATTGCCAATTATCGGACCATGATCGCGAGCGCCGAGCAGCGGGCAGCCGTACTTGGTGAACATCCGGCTGTCCCGCGGATGAGCGACTTAGGACATCTCTACTCTTCGTCGCTGGGCAAGCTAGAGCTGGACATGATGGGCACCCATCAGATGAGCGAGCAGCAGGTTCTCGATGCAGTCATCGCAGAGGCGATTGCCACCGTTTTTGGCGAGTATGTCGATCGTCACAGCCTCGCCGAAATCGGGCAGATTTTTTCTGAGGGCGTGAAGATCGAAGTTGGCGACATGTTGCCCTCGTCCCACTACGCGGGACTCATTGAGCGAGTCCCGCCCATTTGGGAAAAGGCCTTCGAAGTCAATGCGAGTGAGAACGAAGCCGTGCGTGCATCGTGCATTGAATTTGTGCTGGCCGGACTCTATGCCACCGATCGTATCAGTCGCAGCCAAGACCATGGGCGCATCGTTTATGAGGTGTGAGCAGTAGGGTCACTACTTACGACTGGTTGATGAAGGCCTTTTCGGAACCTTAGTTGATGCGGCGGTGCCAGGCCTGAGCGTGAGAACCGTGATAAAGCTGTTTGACGTGATTTGGCAATTGCCCGGGAAATAGCCTTTACTTATCGCATTCTCTGTACCGGCTGGTTGTTTTAGTTTGACTTGAGTCCAACCAAGGTCGGAAGCATAATAGGATTGACATTGCGCGGGGTTGCTGCCAGCTTTCTCCTTTTTGCCTTGTCAGGCCAAGTCTTTTCAATGCTTTAACGATTCTTAGTGGTGTATATCATGGCTCGTTTAGTTGCAACTGGTACCGTCGACCAACAGTACTGGCAACGTGAACTAGCTGTTGGCGAGGTAGTTCGCCTAGGACGCGCACCTAGGCAAGGCTGGCCTGTCCCGTGGGACATGTCTATTTCGCGGGAACACGCCGATCTTGAGTTGGCAGAAGACGGACTTCACGTTCACTCGTTGGAAACAGCCCGTAACCCAATTGTCTTTAAGGGCGAGCATCTCAACGAATTCGTTGTATTGCCAGACGGGGAGTTCAAGATTGGTCATACGACATTTCAATTTCGCGAAGGAGATTCGATACTGACCGAGAATACGACTTTTATCGAGCATATGTACACCAAGCGAGAAATGTGCACTATTGCTTTCAAGAACCCTGTACAGTGCCTCGATGCTCTGTGCGACATTCCACGGCTGATGTCAGAGTCGGTGACGGATGAGCAGTTTGCCACCCAAATAGTAGAATTGGTCCTCAACGCACTTCAGGACGTGTCGGTTGTGGCCGTCGTTCAATTCGACAAATCGGCAGATTACGACTTGCCGGAGCCGAAGTTAATGTGTTGGAATTCGAGAACAAACGTGGCAAGATTCCAACCGAGTCGTCAGCTAATGGGGAAGGTGCTCCAGCGACGTTGTAACGCGATTCATCTGTGGGACGAATCCGACAACACAGGCTTTACCATGAGTGGCGACCTGGATTGGGCTTTTTGCACGTCCATTCCGTCTTCACAGGATCGTTGGTGTCTTTATGTTTCGGGTAAGAAAAGATTTGCACGCATAGAGGCGATTGAATCGCCCACCGATCTCATCAGTGAGCTGCGGTTTGCAGAGTTGACAGCTAACTTCATCGGTTCGGTCCGCGAAGTCCGCTGGCTTGAGCGACAGCAGGGCCAAATGCGACAATTCTTTTCGCCCGCCGTCGTCGAAATGCTCCTCAGCGACCGCAAGGCTTCACTCGATCCACGTGAGGTATCTGTTTCCGTATTGTTCTGTGACGTACGCGGCTTTTCGAAGAAGGTCGAACAGTCGCAGAAAAGCCTCGATCAGCTATTGGTAAAAGTCAGCTACGCGTTGAACGCGATGACAAGCAGCATCCTGCGTTTTGAAGGTGTCATCGCTGATTTTCAGGGAGACGCTTCGCTTGCTTTTTGGGGTTGGCCCAGTCCGCTGGAAGAAGGTCCTCTGTCGGCTTGTCGGGCTGCGTTATCCATTTCCCGCATATTTCAGCAGGCGAATGAAGATCGCGAACATCCACTCAATGGCTTTCAGGTAGACATGGCGCTCGGTTATGGACATGCCATTGCAGGTCAGATCGGCTCCTCCGAACAGATCAAAATAGGTGTATTTGGACCTGTCGTGAATCTCACGTCGCGGCTGGAAGGACTCACCAAACGAGTCGGTGCTTCGATACTTATTGACGGGGCTATGGGTGAAAAGGTGCGTAACGTGTTGCCTCTCAGCGAGGCGCGAATCCGCCATATAGCGCGCATGCGTCCTTGCGGCATGGATATCCCTACCGAAGTGCATCAGCTGCTTCCGGTAGGTAGCGAATGCGACAAGATTACCGACGAGGAGATTGCTCGATACGAACAGGCAGTAGAAATTTTTACGAAGGGCGAATGGGAAGGTGCGCAGCAAATTTTAGCGGCGATTCTACCCGATGATGGCCCGGCAAACTTTCTTCGAGATTTCATCGCCGACCACCACGCCACCGCGCCCGACGACTGGGACGGTGCAATCAATCTTCTCTCAAAGTAGCCGGGTCAACGTATCAGAACTTGACCAGGATCTCTCCGCGAACCCCTTGTGACACATTCACCCCTTCGCGTTTGCCGACGAAGCCATCGCACACCCAAATGCGGTGCTGACCGAAGGCCTGCTGATAGCGGAGAACCGTCGCGATGGCGCCATCGTTTTGAGAGCCTTTGGTTCCCTGTTGGCCGCCCAGCTCTAGGATCAACTGTCTGCGTGTGTGATCGAAGAAGAATTGGTAGCCGAGACTTGCTCCAGCCGTGTTGTTCGTTCTCACCGACACAGGAGCCCCTGCACGACCGACCCCTGGAGCAGCAAAAACGATACCGGTTTGACCTAATGGGCTTCCCATCAGAGGACCGCGCGTAGGCGAGGTAAACTGGTCGATGGCCAAAAATGCATTGACATAGGTCAAGTCTTCGGTGTGATGAGGCGTCCACGAGGTTTGGGCGAAGAGAAGTTCGCCCTGATCGGCGAACGGTGTAGTTCCTTCGGTGGGAAACGATGCCAGCAGGTGGAGCGACGTGTTGTAGGTGTTGTGGTAACCGTGGATACGCCGGATGCCACTGACGCCAAAAGCGACCAGGTCTCCGAATGACGGATTGCCATAGGCGTAGGCCACGTCAAGATTCACCGTGCTGCTCGCGAAATCGCTTTCGGTCAAAAGGGCGACCATCTGGGAATCGGGGTCGAGCGTGTTGGGCGCGGTGGTCGGGCTGTTGCGATTCAGACGATTCCAAGCGTACACGCCGGTCGTGCGTAGGTTCAGATTGCCATGGCCATTGAGCGTATTGCGTGTGATCGTGAGGGCGTCGATCATGTCTTCATTGATCAGCAACCCTTGTTGAGCCAAGAGCGGCATGCGCCCTACCGCAAAACCAAAGTCAGTCAACCGAGAATCGTAGGGATCAAGCCAAGGAAAGATCTCGCCGAAGTCGCCCTCAAAAAACAGCGTCTGAAAATCGGCGTTCCAGCCGTCGAGCGAGCGACCCGTGTTAAAGTCGTGACTCGTAAACTCGCGCCGAGTCGCCAATTCTTCGTCGAGTGGACGGAGTCCGACCAGGATTCGTTCGGTCCCTGAAAAATTGACTTGTCCAAACAGATCAAGTCGGCTGGCACTCTCGGCGACCGGTGCCATGGGGCCTTGATTGTCGAAGTACTGCAGCGCCGTACGAAACTGCCCAAAGACCCACAGCGAAGGACGCCAGACGGCGCCCGTAGGCAGTTCCATGCCTCGATTCAAGAAGCCCGGGGCGAGAAAACCCTCGTTAAGTTCGAGTAGCAGAGGCGGTCTGGACGGGATTGGCTGCAGACCTATCGGTTCTTCATCGAGGACTGTTTTGAGTTTGTCATGTTCGGTGCAAAGCAACGTCTCGAACAAGTGACCCAGTGGTTCGTTGGGCCACGTCAAAACACTAGGCACAGCTTCAGCTAGCTGCCAGCCAAGAGGAGCATGTTCTTCGGGGAACTGGATAGCTATCCAGTCCTTTTCAACAGACTCGATTAGCGGAAGATCTTCAGGATCAGCTGGAAAAAACTCCTCCGGCGAAGATTCGTAGCCGCAATATGCGATCTCAGCCAACGGCGCAGTGGGTGGCAGGAGGCACAGCTCGCTGGCCACTGCGTTCAAACTGAACACCGTCGCCAGGATCGTAATTAAGAGCTGCCGTAGCATGACTTTCCTTTTTCAGAATCTGCCCATCGCGAGTGCTTTGACAGTATTAAACATTAGGGTCGTCATTTCGATTTCACTCGCATTCCAAAGGTCGAATCGAAATGACTACCCTAAAATCAAAATTCGACAAAGCAATCAATTGTTTTCAAAGGTTACTCGTCTACGTTAAACACGGCCGAACGTTCGTGCAGCACGAGATGACCACTTACCACTCGCTCGGCAATTTCCTTCGCGCTGAGATTATAATCGAACCCAGCGGGGGAGATCTCATGGACCAAATTGATTGGCACCATGCCTGCGACCAACTGAACTCGACAGAAGTAGGGTCCCTTACCGGTGAGTTGCGAGGGTCCTATTCGGTATTTGCCCCAACGATGGCCGGCGACTTCGATATTTTGTTTGTGCTTGCGGGCGCCAAGCGGACGGCCGAGCACCGTAAAGGGTCGGGTCGCGGGACGTGTATAGGGCAAGGGATCGAGGGAGAAGGGGACATTGAGTATTTGCTCGCGTTCGCCCCCGCGTACGTTTCGAGTGACGAAGCGAGATTGCAATGAGAGCAATTGCCGATCTAGCGGCAGTAGGCCATTATGCACATAGAAGGAGTGACTGTCTCGAACGTCACCGTTGGGGTCGAGATCGCCGGAAATGTAGACGACCTTACCGCATCGGTCGGTGACCGTCACCCGAAGAAACACCAGTCGTTCAGCATCGAATCCCGTTGGCACACCATGGCCATCGGTTCCGTTGGTAACTTTGATACGAAAACTAAGACCACGGCGATCAACGCCATCCAATTCCACTTGGCCGAGCTGATAGGCCGTGCTTAGTATTTGGTGGCGAGCCATTTTTGCTTCACCTAGCAAGGCGAATTGTTCGTCGATAATGTCTCGTGCACGGTAGCGTCGTGCCTGGTCTTTCCAAGGGGCGGGGAACAGTGTCTCCGAGTCCTCAGGGAGTTGCCGTTCAAACTGAGGGGTGCCCCAGCCAGCTTCATGATCAAAGAGGAGCCATTCTGCGAGGGAAGCCAAGCCTTGCTGAGTATCAGCTCGTGCTGACGGATGGACTTCTTTGACTGCTTTCGGATTGTGAGGATAGATGCCCGGATGAACAATCGAATAGTCAGGACCAATCATCATGTGATTGGTTCGTTTGCGCGGCCTAGTAGAAGCATTTCCCACGCGGGCCGCTGGTGCGCAGTCGTAACCCGCCGCAACGCCTGGCTCGATTCCCATGTGACAGTCTTGGCAAGACTGACCTTTGATGCGGGCTGCTGGTGATGTTTTGAATTCACTAAAGGCATCTTCTAGACGAAACCCGTTGGGAGCAAATACGTCGTGACAGGCCCCACAAAAGCTGGAAGTGCTAATCTGGAAAAAGGGAATCGACTCGCCATGAATCGGTCGGGCCCGTTGGTCGTCCTTCGGATCGGTTTTCAGGACACCGTATTTTTCGGGTGACGCCAGGACTTCGGCGAGTATTTCGTTGCCCAGTGGTCCGTAAATAGGCGAGCTAATCCCGCCGGCGACAAGGGCTAGCCTCCCAGAGCCTTTTCCCCAGGCTTGATTGATTCGATGACAGGTGACACAGGTAACCCCTTCGCGAGATGTCGGATGTCGATCGAGGTTACTCATGTTGATCGGTTCTTCAAGAGCCATACCTACTGGGGTGTGACATCGGATGCAGAAGTCTCCCAACGTGCCATTGTTGAGCGTGTTGAGCCGATTGGACATAGCATTGAAGATTGGACTAAGCTGCGCGTAGGCGTGGGGAGAGGCAGACCATTCTCGATAATGTTCAGCGTGACACGTCTGACACTTTTTGGCTGAAGGAAATGGATCATCTGCATAGCAGGCTGAATGGGCTTGATCGACAGCATGCCGTTGAACGCCGGTAAGCTCAGACTCGGGTTCCGCTGTCCCCGGGGAGATTTCCTCCACAGAAGTGCTTTTGAGAGCGACCGCATGTGGAACCCTTATTGATTCGTAGAAGATGTCGTCAGTCGTCTCGATTGTCGTCGGTTGAGGCTCGTCCAGCGCTACGTCATCGCGCGCGCGCACCAAGTCAATCAAGCCCAGAGCCCAAAACACCGAACAGGTAGTGACGAAGCGCGTAAGGCTATTCATCAGCATAATGTTTAACGGATGTATCAAGTTTAGGGATTACAGAGCCACCCATAAAATCGGCACTCAAGTTGTGGTAATCCAATCTTTCCCAATGCTGGTATTGCTTGCAGTTGCCCAGCAGCCGCAAACTAGCAGTGATTACTGTAAGTATTGTCCCTAGAATCCTAAGGGTGAGACAAGCAAACAGACAGTTACCGTGCCAGGAGGGCTAGCCCATGCTGTCAATGGAAATGGGCGTTCAATGAGAATCGATGTGATATCGATGGCACATCAGGCAGCTGTCGCCCGCGGTGGCCCTCTGGTGGCACTTGGAGCAGACGCCTTTCTCGACCGGATGGAAACCACTGGTCTCGGTAGCCAGGTCATTCGTATTGATCGTATTGTCGCGGTGAATATACTCCGGCTTGAAGAGCATGACTTTAGCTTCGGAAACGATCGGATGGCAGGTCGTGCAGGTCGTGTTGCGGCCTAGCGTCAGGTGAGGTGCATGTTCGAACCGAGTGAACTCGCGACGGCCTCCTGAGGAGCGATCAGCCCACCACTCTATTTGCAGATGCCCGTCGGCAGACTCCCCGACCGTATGACACTTGAGGCATCGACCTGCTTGAGTCGGACCCGTCAGTTGTCGAAAAACGGTGGTTAAAGGGGTATCCTTGCCACTGTCTTTACGGAATGCAGTAGCGTCAGTGTGCCGAGCCCCTGCCTCGATCCAGGCTTTGAGAAACGGATCGGCATGCCCTGTTGGTCGATAGGAGAGCGTCAGTGCGTCGGGGTTACGATCAAGGTTCCATGACGAGCTACCCGCGGAGGCCGTCTGCTCGCTGCTGGTCGTCGCGGGGGCGTTGACGGCTGTGAAGGACTCTCCTGCAATCAATTTGAGTAAGTTGTTCCGGTCGGAACGCTGCAAATCTATTTGCACCAAAGTTTTGGCCAGCTGCGACAGATCGACGGCCACTTCGTCGGTGCCTAGCGATACTCTCAGCCGCTGCTCCATTTCAAGATGGTCTTGATTCAGCATCTCCCCGAGTAGTTGCTGTACTGCAAGGTTCGATAGAACACCTTCCGGCGAGTGTCCCGGTCGCTCTGTCTCGTCGGTACCTTCCGACATGTCAGGCAGCAGCAACTGCATGAAAGGGTCCTTTTCAGGGGGCGACGTCACTGTGGGCGACCGTTCCGCCGTGGCTGCCAATTCGCTGTTGGCAGTCGGAGAGAGGGGAATACGCAAGATCGTGATCGGCAGAAAACCGTTGTCGGTGATTTGATGCTCATGGCAACTTGCACAACTTGCTTCGAATCCGCGCGTGAGCATCGACTTGCCAGCTCTATCGGGGAAATGGCAATCCGCACAATCGGGGGCCCCTTTTACGGTGGCCAAGGTCTCAGAAACGTTGGGCACAGAGCGTTCAAAATTTGAAAAATGGACAATCGCATGCGAAGCATGATTGAAGTGAAGCCGAGTTCGACGTTGGTAGAAAAATTTCGTCAGCTCAGGATGTCCCTGATGAAAACTATCGAAGGTCTGACTGTGACAGACTTGACACTCTCGGTTTGTCATCTGCGTCATGTCAAAACCTTCGCCGTGGTGTTCTCCATGACAGGTCATGCAGGCGAGGCGTTGGTGCTCGGCTGGTCGAAACGTACGAGCTGCTTGTAGTAGGAGCGATCCGGCGAAAGAGTCAGCGGAGGATGGTGAGGCGAGGTCCATGCGGTTGGTCGACTCGGCCAGTACCTCAGACGCCAAGCCATGAGCGAATGGTGCGTTCTCACCAAGCTCGGTATGACACTTGAGGCAGAGCTGATTTTGGTTCGGGCCAGCAGAGGATGACCCAGCAGAGGATGACCCAGAGGAGGAAGAGAAGGCAGCATGGACCCAATCAACTAGTTGCCCTTCACTGGCGGAGTGGCAGTCTTGGCATCCCTCAGTCCCTTGGTGATGCGTGGTGAGCGTACCGGGTGAAACGAGGGCTAGACGGCTGGGCATCCCTGTCATGAGGAGAATTGCTCCAATGGCAAGCCCCAAACCAGCGAGTACGGTTAGACGTCGCATCGCCAGCGTCCCGCGAACCGGACGACAGGCCGAGGAGAATTTCATACTGCACGAACCATCTGGCAGAGGGCCTTCTTGGCACTTGCCACGATTGCAAGCCCACTGCCCCGCCTGTTTGCTGGGTTCGCACTGCGGAGGCATTTGACAACATGATCCATCAGGCAATGGGCCTTCGTCGCAGCTGCCCGTCAATTGCGAGGCGTGGTCGCAATAGTAGCGGTCGCCTTCTTTTCGTGGCATGCACTCGGCTTGGCAGACACCCAGTTGTGTAGGCCCCAGCGGGCAAGGCATTCCCTGGGCTCCTGCTCCACAAGTCCAGGCCTGATTGGGCCTGTCGTATTCGTCGGACCTGAATTGATGAGGCCCGATTTGATGAGACGAAGGAGTACTCACGAGATGGCTCCCCCAAAAGCGTAAACCAACACCACATGGATAGCTGCAAAACACAGCAGGGCGTAGGTCAGCGGAACATGGACAAAGAGCCAGTACCTTAGCGTCGCTTGGTGTGCAAAATGGAAGTCAAGATCGTCCTTCTGTTTTACAAACTCACCGATCGGACGCATGACGTCTCTTTCTGTTTCATTCAAGAAACGTTCAAGCGACTGAAGCTCGGAGAGCAGTAGACTTACCGGACGATTCGAGAGTACGAGATGATGCCAAAAATGTCGCGGTCTCTCGAAGAAAGGCTTCAGCCGTCGAGCGTAAAATTCTGGCACGCCAGTAGACTCGGTCGTTTCCATACTCCGGATCACTAGACGCTCGACCTGATTGAGGAGCTGATGCCTCATCGGCGAGATCCGTTGAAAGAGGAATTCTCCGGGTCGAATAGATAAACGGCGAGCGAAAACTCGGGAGACGATAAGTCCTAACACTCCACTTACGAAGACCACTGAATAGAGCAGAGCAAGTACGATTTCGAAAATGCCACGGGGCAACTGCCACTGCAAGTGGAGTCCGAACAGAATCCCCGAGAAAAGACCCATGTAAATGTGAATCTGCAACCAGGTTACGGCACTTCCCAGCGGTAGAAAGGGGAGCTTCTTCCGTAAATTGTACAGAGCCAATCCCACAACCAAGACGAGCAGCAGCCAGCCGGTAGCGAGTCCCGTCTTGAGGAGGGCTGTCGATCCGATCGCCTCAGCAATGAGAAGTACAGTGGCCAGCGCAAGCAAAAAAAGAAGTTTTCGCCAGCGCTGGAGGGTTCGTTTTCTCACTGGTCGAGCCATGCTGCTAATGATGCGACCTCCCCCATGTCTATTCGAGCCAACGCATCGTGTGGACAAGCATTCTGGCAAGCAGGGCCGCCATGCTGGTCGACACATAAATCACACTTTGTGGCCTTGGTAATCGGCTTCCGATCTTTCTCTGCACGGATAAACAAGCCTTGATCGTCGCGAATCTCGACCATACGTATCGCTTCGTAGGGACAGTTTCTGGCACAGGCGCCACAACCGATGCAGGTGGCGTCGTTGATTGCGACTTCCCCCTCGTTGAGCTCCCGACTAATCGCGCCCGTGGGACACTCAATCATACAGACAGGATCTTGGCAGTGCATGCAAGATCTGGCGACCATGATGTTGCCATGGATGGGCCCCTGACGCAGGAAGCGGGGATTGTTGTCGTGGGTGGCAGCGCATGCGCGTACACAGTCGTCACAACGTGTGCACCGATCCATGTTGATCAGCATGGTCGCGGACCCGTTGACAAACCGCTCCTGCACCAGAAATTCCATAAAATTGGGGTCAATCAGACCGTCATCATTCGCGTGCAAACTGGGGAGCTGTTCAGGAAGATCTGCCGGGCGGATCGGAGCTGTCGAGGACTTGGTCTGAAACAGAACTTTCTCAATCAGCGCGGTGGGTAGAATCACGGCGGTTAAGTAACCAATGGCTCGTAGCGAGTAGCGGAAAGGAACACTGCTGCCCGATTTCCAGCCCGACTCTAATTCTTCGAAGCCAAACGTTTTTCCAGGCGTCAAATAACTAAGCGTCTGGTGGCCATGATGGTGTCGACGGCTGACTCGAGCCACGCCGCTACGAATTAGGAACACTCCATTGGGGTAGTGCCCTTCTTCGGCAATCAACGGCTCGTCTATCAAGTTGCGTCGGGCATCCTCGTCGGCCAATTCTGTCAGCGCGCCGGCTCGATCGTACTCGCCGTAGGTTTCGAGTTGGGCTTCCCGCACCAACAGATCGAGGGTCTCTTCTTCCAACGTCAAATGCTGCAGAAACGATACGCCCCGTAAGAACGACCTCAGAGCATTGCTACGAAACCGTTCGTCGAGCGAGGCACGCATTCCTGCGTCCTTTTTAATTAGGTCGCGCAAGCCTTGCCAACGGATTTCTAACAGCTTCGACTCACCAACGGCAAAAACCGTGGCGCTGCGCGCGGTACGGCCGAGCGCTGCCAGTTCACCAAACAGCTCTCCTTCTCGCATCGAGGCCGTCTTGAAATCGGTCAACAGCTGCGGCACGTCCTGAAAGTAGATTCGACGGCCGTCGTTTCGTGCAGCGGTCCACTTGTCTGTCCACGCCTTTTTGGTGGCGTCACGATACTCCGGTTCTCGGTGGTTGTTCCACAATTGAGCAATCGCTTGAAAGAGGTTTTTTCGCTGCGATACTCGTCTTCCCAAAGACGTCTCGGGGAGAAACTCGCCAGGGGGCTCGAGTTCAACGGCGACCTCCCCTGCCAGTACGAAAAAGGCTGAATTGCCCCAATCCCCTTCGCGAACAATGATATCTCCCGTTTCACAATGGACGATCCGGGAATGCATACGAAGAATTTTCCGCAGTGATTTCGAACTGTGGAATGCCGGGTCGAGAGAATCAAAGATGGAATGCACCAGGAGTCCATCCAAGTCGGCATCAGAGAAGTCTGGCGAAAACGGCACATCATCAGGTGTGATCCGTCGAATGGGGGGGTCGGAGGTTGGCATAGGTATTCGCTCACATAGGCTGGCTACAGCACCGCTGCGTTGATGGCACTCGAGAGTTATTAAGGCTCCCAAGCCTTTCCTAGGACGACCCCCTCCTCCTCGGTTTCGAGGGCTTCCATTTCAGGTGCAAAGTCATCGACAATTTTCAAGTCCGATCCATCATGACTCTTCAGGAAATCGATTGCTGCGGCTTCCACACCAAGAGCCGCCTCTTCGAAGAGTTGAACCGATGCTTCACGGCCAGTGTCGCTCCAAGGATCGTCCATGTCGCCCACCGTCTCTAAGGCCTCGAGGGCAGCATCAACGGCTCGCTGTAGCGAATCGAGGTTGCCGGAGCCGTCTTCCTCGCTAGCTTCTGTTTGGTTTTCTAGCTCGTTGTATTCCTCGACGATTGCTTCCAATTCGCCTTGGGCTTCGTCAATAAAATCTTCCATGGCACTGGCAAAGTCCCCCTCCTCCAGGGCCAGCGCCCGGTTTTTGAGGCTGACAGCCAGTTTGGCCAATTGACCAGAAACATACATCACGCGGACATGCTCTTCAGGCTTGCCGCGACGTTGCCCTGGTCGCCACAGCGGATCTTCCCAGAGTGTCGAAACAATCGCGTTGGTGTTCTGGTCGGCATGAAAATTATGCCTAACTTCTCCCATCGACCAGGCAACAAATTCGAATACCTCACTTCCCGACGGGTGATCGCCCGTGTTGACCAAGCTCTCATGCCCAACGAGATGGCATTGATAACAGGCACAAGCCAGTTGAAACGAGTTGGCAGAGCGGCGTTGCCCCGCTTGAAAACTTCGCGCAGCACGCGACAGATAGTGCTCCTTAGACTCTGTTTCGCGACGCGTTCCTTCAGGGCCATAAACGGCGTGCCAGTTGAGCCACCCCTCATCTCCGCCTGCGGTCCCATGACATGATTCGCAGGAGACGCCAGGAAGCACCCTGTGGCGTCCTTGTTGGCCGACTTGGAGTGTAGCGTGACACTCAATGCAGATGGACTTGGACGCGAGGGTCGAAGACGGGATCTTGAGCTTTTCAGCGATCTTAAGCGAGTCTTTCCCCAAAGCTCCGCTACGCAGCATGTCGAATGTCTTGGTCGCATGATGAGAAGCGGCGGTTGCGAGCGACTCGGATCGGTGACAGTCAATACATTTGCCAGGACCTTCCACCCGGTGGGGATCGAGCGAAAAATCACTTCCGACGAGTCTGGCGGATGAAAACGGTAGACTCTCGGGTTCAACAGCCTCGGCACGATTCGTCGAGACCGATTCCCAGCAGGTGCCAATCGCAATTAGGGCCACGACACGGAAGGAAACCCACCGCAGTCTTCCCCGCCTCATCAAGGATGTCTTCCGGCGTATAAGGAACACCCAACGTCGCATGATCTTCCTTTCAACCGACATGTTGTTTCTTGAAGCGAGAAACGGCCACCCTAGCCAGGCCGAAGTTCTCAGCAAAATCACCCAGCCCTTCGCTACCGAATGGCCATCTCTTCATTAACTACGGTTGGTAGGCTTTTCCTTCGGTCTTCTTGGGAACCTTCACATCTCCCCAGTCGTTCCCGCTGTAGGAGGAGGCTACCTGTTGGCCCGCTTGGGCCACGAGTTTTGCCAGGTCGCCAAAGGTCGTTGAGTCCTGGTCGGAGACTTTTCTAAGCGAAGACCTCTTCAGCGAGCTGAGGGCATCCAAGACGTCTTGAATTTCCTTGATGGCGGCCTTCTCGCGAATCTCCTCGAGATTCCCCTGGACGTCCAAGATTCGCTTATTGGCGGCCTTGAGAAAATTGCCGCGCCTGGTGGCCGTCGCACGGCTACGCAGGCTGACCTCGCAAGCAGCGAGCTGGCCGACCACGTACATCAGCGCGCGTCTACCCGCAACCGTTCGGTCTTCAGTGGTAAAGCGGGCGTCAGTCCATAACGTCGGCGCAGCTGCGTTTTCGGACTGATTGAGTTGGAAGTTGTGTCGTACTTCCCCTTGAGAAAACTCGACCATTTCAAACGCTTTGGTTTCAGTTGGGTGCTGGCCTTCATTGACGAGCGTTTCGTTGGGTACGGTGTGACATTCAAAACAATTCTTTGCCAATGCGTAGAGGTTGTCAGAACGACGCATCCCCAGTCGGTCGCAGTCAGCATGCCGTTTGTGGTAGTCCGCCTCTGGTTCTTTTTCGCGAGATGCTTTATCTTTGGGATCAAGACCTGCGCCAAAGAAACTGTGAACCTCAAGCCAGCCCGATTCGCCACCAGCCGCTCCGTGGCACGATTCGCACGAAACTGCTTTCAAATTGCCCGCCTTTTCCTGAGTACCATGACAAGTCGTGCAACGATGATCAGCAGTCGCGTTCCCAATGCCGAGACGCTCGGCAATTTTCTGTGCCTCACCTTTTTCAAGCAACGACCAGGACTTCGTCGCATGAGATGATTTTTCCCAGGCATCAACCTCGGACTGGTGACATTCGGCGCACGCCTTGTGCCCAACGACTTTGCTGGGATCGATGTCTTGAGCAATAGTCCAATCGGCTGCATTCGCAGTGGAGCATACGACCAGGGCACCAAGAACGATCCAGTAAGGGCCTTGTCGACCCACCAAGAAGAAAAACATCCCTTTCAATGCAGTAATAAGCAATGTCATCGATCTCCCCTTAGTTCTCTCTTGGCCGGCAGCTGCCTATGTCTTAAAACCGTGAGGTCCGTGAGTGATTGAAATCTAAGCGTCTAGAACTACGTCACCTTTCGGACGGCCGACACATGCTAGGCAGCAGCCCTCTTCAATATCGCAATCCGGTTTTTGATCGTACTCCACGACGCCGGAAATCACAGCCACACTGCACGTTCCACAGCCACCGGCACAGCAGGCACTTTCGATTTCAACGCCGTGCTCGGCAGCGAACTCCAATAGACTCGTAAATCTTGTGTCCCAAGGCAACTTTTTTTCTGAGTGAGAAAAAGTGATCTCCTGCGGCGCGACAACTCTTGTTTTGTCTGCCACTGGGGTGGTGGCTTTCTGTCTCGCCTTTACCGAATCTGCCCCAAAAGCTTCGATGTGAATATCTTCTTTAGGCACCCCCCACTCCTTCAGTGCGCCAGGAAAGGTCTTCATCATCGCAGGCGGCCCGCAGATATAATAGCAGTAATTATTGCTGGGCAGGTACTTCCCCAAGGTTTCTACGGTCAAATGTCCAGCTTCGTCGTAATCTTGTCCTTGGACTTCGTCCGCTTCAGGCCTGCTATAGCACGTCACCACATGCAAGGTTTTGCTTTGGCGAGTCAGGGCTCGCAGGTGATCTCGCATGATCTGATCCTGCCGGTTGCGAACCCCATAGAAGAGCCAGATTTCGCGATCCGAGCTAGCTGCCGCTGCGGCGTTAAACATACTCAAGACAGGCGTGATCCCCACACCTCCGCCGACCAGTACGACGGGGTGGCGATCGCCGGCGTCCAGCACAAAATGCCCGCTCGGCGCTTTGACATCGAGAACCGTACCGACCTC
>Ga0115002_10003141_pt1 | contig 20790 bp, 20 predicted proteins | sample ArcticOcean_MG_C_8_FD_89576 | JGI IMG/M metagenome (GOLD analysis project Ga0115002, IMG submission 89576) | Marine microbial communities from western Arctic Ocean - ArcticOcean_MG_CB11_86 | ecosystem: Environmental > Aquatic > Marine > Oceanic | place: Arctic Ocean: Canada Basin | collected... | reverse complement strand
TGAAATGGCTGCGCACCCGGCGCTGGAGAGAATTCGACTTGCCCACGTACAGGCCATCGCCCCGGCGGCCGCGAAAAACATAGACCCCGGGCAGCGCCGGCAGGCTGAGAGACGCCCAGCGCGCCAGTTCCCGTCGACGCCTCGCCAGCGGCGTTTTTCCCTCGTCGTCGAGGGTCAACTCATGCACTTCCCGCACCGTCGTCGCTCCGCGCTCACCGGCCATTCTGAAGAAGTGCCCCAACAACTTGCGCACCGCTACCGCATCGGCCAGAGCCCGGTGAGCCCCCGGCTCCGACTCGCCGAAATGGGAGAGGGCGCTCATCAGACTCACCTGCCCGACTTCCGGTAGGAGCGCCGAGTGCAGCTCCATCGTGTCCAGACCATCGCCGGGGAAATAGGGCAATCCGGCCCAGATCGCTTCGTGGTTTATGTAGGAAAGGTCGGCCGCCAGATTGTGCGCCACCAGGATCGCGCCGCGACTGAATTCAGCGAATTCTTCCAGTACTCCGGTAATCGGCGGCGCGTCTTCAAGCATCTCCGTCGAAATGCCCGTCAGCTCGGTCACGAATTGCGGTATCTTCCCGTCGAGACTCGCCAACGACTGAAACGTTCCCGCGTCATGCTGCCCCTTGAATCTGACCGCACCCAGTTCGATGATCCGGTGCCTGCCCGAGCGCCCGCCGTTGGTCTCCACGTCGAACGCCACGAAATCCACATCCTCCCAGTGTTGTTCCCGCAGATGCCACTCCACCAGGCCCCAGCTGCCGTCATCACCGTGAAACCGGACGTCAACAATCAATTTGCCTCGAAGTTCATCCAGCAGTGACGGCGGCAGGACCGAATTCGACCGAAATGCCTGTCCCGCCAGTTCGATCAGGGGTACCGGCTCTCCCAGCGTCCGCAGGTGGGCGTATGCGGCCTCCACCAGGGCGCTCCGTCCGGCGTGCGCCTCCGGGGCTCCTTCCTGATCCGAGTGCATCTCGTTCAGCGCACTCGACTCCCCAGGATGATCGATCCGATCACGCCCGCCGCCGCCACAACCGCCGCGCCGGCCATCGCGTAAAGGAAGGTTTCAACGTGAATCGCTTCCTCCAGGAACGACCCGGCGAGCCAGAACAGCACTGCTCCCGTGACGAAGTGCGCCAGCCCCAGGGTGACAACCATGACAAAACAGGTCAGCGGGCCCATCATCGCGTAGACCAGAGGTCTTACGTAGAGTTGCAAGACCGCCAGCACCGCGGCGAACGACGCCGCCGTGGTCCAGTAGCCTTCGCTTCCCGTTTCCGCCACCAGCGCGACATTGGGGCTCAGGAGATACGCGGCCAGGATCACCGCGACGAAATTCGAAGCCCACCGCACCAGAAAGCGGCGGATCATATGTAGACCCGCTGCCGGTGATAGGAGGGCGACTTCGCCACCGAGCCCTCAGCCGTGGGATTGAACCCGCGTACCGGCCAACTCCTCCAGAACCTTCACCGCCGACGCGATGTCCCGCGACCCATGCCCCAGGGACTGCGCTTCCCTCAGCAGCATGTCGGCCATTGACCCTGTGGCAGCCGGCACCCCGGTTTGCCGCGCCAGCGACATCGCCAGACCCAGGTCCTTTGAAAGCGGGTCCACACTGAAGTCCGGTTCGAAATCACGCCGCAGGATTTTGCCTCCGATATTGCTCTCCATCGCTTTGCTGCCCGACGACGACGCCATGAGCACATCAAGCAGTTGCCTCATGTCCAGCCCGTATTTTGCCGCCATTACGAACGCCTCCGCCAGCACCGCCAGACTAGTGCCCATGATTATCTGATTAGCGATCTTCGCCACGCTGCCCGTCCCCACCTTGCCCATGTGCTGCACGGCGCCACCCATTATGTCAAGTGGCGGGCCGGCCCTGGCAAAATCCTCTTCCCGCCCTCCAACCATGCTCGCCAGTGTCCCGTTATCCGCGCCGCCCGTCCCACCGCTCACCGGCGCATCGAGGTAGCCCACTCCTCCGGCCGCCGCCGCCTCATCACAGCGCTCCGCCGTGTCCGGTCCATTGCTGCTGAAGTCGATCAGCAGCGTCCCCTCTGGCCTTGCCGCGATCACCCCGTCTGGCCCCAGCAACATTTCTTCGCAGACGGCCGGCGTCGCCAGACAAAGCATCGTTACATCCACGGTAGCGGCCAGCTCTGTCGGTGACTCCGCCCGCACCGCCCCCTGCTCGACCAACTCGTCCGCCCTGGCAGCCGTGCGGTTGTATACGGTCACGTCGTGTACGGCCGCGATCAGATTCGCCGCCATCGGCAATCCCATCGTTCCCATCCCGATATACCCGAGTTTCATTCAGGGACTCCTCCAGCCCGCAATTCGCGGCTCACCGATCCGCCACGCCGTTGTCCGACGAACCCGGCGGGCCGGGCTTACCGTACCTCAACCCGCTCCGATCCGGTCAGCGCCTCGACCGCCTTCCTGAATGCATCATCCGGATTCACCAGGAGGTTCCACCGCAAAGTCACTTCTCCATCCTCATCGGCGACGATCAGGTGAAGTTCGGCAACGCCGGTGTGATCTTTGGCGACTTCATTAAATCGAACCAGATATTCCTGATCCCGTTCAAAATTTCCGGACCGTCGCATGACCACTCGCACAACCCTGTCCAAATCCGGTGCGCTGACAGGCTCTTCCCGTTCCACCGGTTCTGACTCCATCTTCACTTCGTTCGCTTCTGGACGCACCTCCGCCGGCGGCGCGCCGGGTCCAGCCGCCTCTGGCTCGCCCGGCGCCACTTCCACGGCCTCCTCCCCAACCGAACCGTCCGCCGCCGCAGCCGTCGCCGCGCCTTCCAGAATCCCATTTTTCTTTTCGCCGGCTGGCTCCGGCGCCTCACTCGTCTCCTCCATAGCGGCCGGCAGCAACGCGTCATCAGTTCCATTAGTCGCCGGTGTCGGCTGGTCGTCGCTAACCCGCACTTCTTTCACATTCTCATCGCGATCGTCGATCCCGTTAGTCACCACGTAGTCGGCCGGATCGGCGAATCGCTGCATCGAGCCCTGCCGGTCCAGCAGCAGCCGCACCTCGCGATCGTCGGCCTCCACCCTCACGTGCAACGCGATCGCCCGGTCATCCACCATCTCTGCCCGGTATGACTCGTAAGCCGGCGGCAACACGGTCACCTCAATATCACCTTCTGGCGTATGCAGGACGAATGCGGCCATCTCGTTACCTCGCCTCGTCATGAAGCTTCGCATCTGCTTGATCTGCCCACCGGTATCGACGTACTGACCGTTGTATTCTTCCCCAATTTCCGCTGGCGCCACCCGAAGCGTGAACTTTAGCCGCGGCCAGATACGGTCGAAGTCGTCCGGCGAGAATTTCACTCCCAGAAACTCTACCTCCCATTCCGACTTTTGCTGGTCCGATGCCGGAGGTACGTCCGGTAGCGAGACGGCCATCACCGGATCGGCATCTGTCGCCATCGTGTCGAACAGAGTCGCATGCCCGGCAAGCCCGCTTCGTTGCAGTTTCTGCGCTCGTTCCACCGTCGGGCCCAGCGCCTCCAGCACCGCCGCCCGCTCACCCAGCTCGTCCAGCGCGCCGACCTTTACCAGGCTCTCAAGCGCCCTTCGATTCAGGGTCTTGCCGTCGATACTCTGGCAAAATTGGTCCAGCGAAGTGAACCCTTCCCGCTTGCGCACCTCCACGATGCTTTCGACGGCCGCCCGGCCCACGTTTTTCACCGCCGCCAGCCCCCACACGATGTGATTGCCTTCGATGCGGAAGTCGGTACCGCTGCGCGAGATCGAGGGCGGCACGATCTCGATTCCCTTCCCGTCACACTCCGCAAACGCCGCCCCGATCTTTCCCGAATCTCCGCTGTTCGTAATTAAGACCGAGGCCATGAACTCGACGGGGAAATTCGCTTTCAGGTAGGCGGTCCAATAGGCGATCGTTCCGTAGAAGAACGCATGCGCCTTGTTAAAGCCGTAGCCGCCGAACGGCTCGATCAGCGAATAGATATCTTCCGCGATACTTCGTTCAACGTCGTTCGCTACCGCACCTGCTACGAACTTGTCTCGCTGCACCCGTAGCTCCTCGGCGATTTTCTTCCCCATCGCCTTCCGCATCACATCGATCTCCGGCCACGTGTAACCGGCAATGTCCCGCGCCGCCAGCAAAACCTGATCCTGGTAGACCATTACTCCGTGGGTTTCTTCGAGGATCGGATCCAATGCCGGGTGCAGGGAGGTCACCGCCCCGGAGCCCTCCTTCATCGCGATGTAGTCATCTATGTTGGCCATCGGACCCGGCCGGTACAGCGCCACCATCACCGCCAGGTCCGCCACGCTGGTTGGTTTCAGGTGGGTCAGATGCCGGGTTATCGCGGCCCCTTCCAGCTGGAATATTCCCACGGTCTCGCCGCGTGCCAGGAGCTCAAACGTCTTCTCATCCTCCAACTGCAGATCCTGCACAACTAGCGTTTCGCCCCGCGTTTCCTTCACAAAGTTCAGTGTCGTGGCGATCGTCCTAAAAGTCGCCAGACCCAGGAAATCCATCTTCAGGAACCCAATCCGCTCCAGCGTCCCGAACGTGTACTGGGCCACCGGGTCGCCGCTCGATCCCGAACGCATTAGCGGCACATGCTCCATGAGCGGCCGATTCGACACCACCACTCCCGCCGCATGTACCGAGGCATTCCGCGCCACCCCTTCCAGCTGCCGCGCGGTATCCATCAGCGCCCGCACGTCCGCGTCGGCCGCGTAGAGCTCTTTTATCGCCGGCACCCCTTGCAGCGACCGACCGATATCCCACGGCTCCACCGCGTCGAACGGTATCGCCTTGGCGAGCTCATCCACCTTTCCGTAGGCCATCCCCGTCGCCCGCCCCACATCCCGGATCGCCGCCCGCGCCGCCATCGTCCCGAACGTGGCGATCTGCGCCACATGGTCTCTCCCATATTTCTCCACCACGTACCGAATCACTTCCTCGCGGCCATCATCTGGAAAGTCCATGTCGATATCGGGTGGTTGCTCCTGACGTCCATCATTCAGAAATCGCTCGAACGAGATATTGAGTCGCACCGGGTCGATGTCCGAGATGTACAGGACGTGCGCCACCAGGCTGCCCCCCACCGATCCACGCGGACCCGCCAGCATGCCCCTCGATCTTGAGAAGCGAAAGATGTCGGCGTGGATGAGGAAGTACACCGAGAATCCCAGGCGCTCGATCGTCGCCAGCTCCATCTCCAGCCGATCGCGGTATGTATCGTCGGCTTCCGGCAATCGCGCCGCCAAGCCCTCAAAGGCCAGTCGCCGCAAGTAGCTCTGTTCGTCCTCACCGGCCGGAATGTCCACCGGCGGCAATGAGATCTGGTCGAAATTCAGCTCCAATTCGCACCGCTCCGCCACCGCCAGCGTGTTCTTCATCGCCCCCGGGAATTCCTTCAACACCACCGCCATTTCCGCCGCCGACTTCAGGTGATAGTCCCCGTCCATCCGCATCCGATCTTCCTGATCCACGGTGCTGTTCGTTCCCACGCAGAGCAGCACGTCGTGCGCATCCTTGTCGGCCTCATTCACGTAGTGCACATCGTTCGTGCCCACCAGTGGCGCCCCCACCTTATTCGCGACTTCCAGCAGTCCCGCCCCCAGCTGCACTTCCATCTCCATACCGTGGTTCTGCACCTCGACGAAGAAGTTTTCCTTCCCGAAGATTTCCCGGTACCAGCCCGCCAGCTCCACCGCTTGATCCATGTTGTGATCTCGCACCAGCCTGGACATCTCGCTCGACGGACACCCAGAGAGGCAGATCAGCCCACCGGCACTCTCCGCCAACAGCTCCCGGTCGATTCGCGGACGGTAGTAAAAACCCTCCAGCTGCGCTTTGGAGGCCATCGCGATCAGGTTCCGGTATCCAATTTCATTCGTCGCCAGAACCGTCAGGTGGGTGGCCGTCGAGTCCTTCCGCCCATCCTTGTCCGATCGCCCGCGCGGCGCCACATAAAACTCGCAACCCACGATCGGCTTGATCCCCTGCCGCCGCGCCTCCAGGTAGAAATCCATGGCCCCGAACATCACGCCATGGTCGGTAAGCCCGAGCGCCGGCATCTCCAAATCCCGAGCCCGCGAAACCAGCGCCTCAATCTTGCCAAGCCCATCCAAAAGGCTGAACTCACTGTGAACGTGAAGATGTACGAAGCCTTCTGCGGCCGCATCGCTCATAGGTGAGAATTGTAGGCGTCGAGGCCGCTCGAAACAAAACTGGCGCTTGTGAGAAAATGGGGCCGTTGAAAGCCCCGGTCAGTTACGCTTTTTTCGATCGGGCGCCGTTCGTTTGCATCGCGTCGGGAGGGATCGGTTACCTATGGACCCGTCGATACTTATCCTCGTGGCCGTCGTCGGCCTGGCCATAATCGTCGTCCCCCGGTTGCTACCGCCCCGGGGACCCATCTGTACCCGCTGCGAGGGCACCGGATATATCAACGAGCGCTGGCCCGATCCATCCGCGCCCGGTGGCTGGCACGTCGCGGAAGGCAAATGTCCCCGTTGCGGCGGCAAGGGCAAGATGCGCTCATAATCGCCTCCCGCCGTCCCCGGCTCCTCAGGATCGAGGCCGGCACTGACCGCTGAAAGCATCTTTATCGGCCTTGACGTCGGCACCACCGGCATCAAGGCCGCCGGTTACAGCCTGGAAGGACGGCGCGTCGCCTCCGCTCGACGCGACCTGCGGCTACTCAGCCCGACCGCCGGAGCCGCCGAGCAGGAACCCGGGGATTATCTCGACCTCAGCTTGCAAGTCCTGACCGACTGCGTGCGGGACCTTCACGACGCGGGCAACTACCACGTTGAGGCTGTCTGCCTCAGCTCCATAGTCGGTTCCATGGTCGCCCTCGACCATCACGGCGAACCCCTGATCAACGCCCTCACCTGGGCCGACCTGCGCTGCGCCCCAGACGTACTCACCGCCCGCCACGAACTGGATGAGGACGCGATCTATCGCGCCACCGGCTCTCAATTTCATGGCATTTACACCGGTCCAAAAATCGCCTGGCTCAAGCGCACCCAACCCGAGATCTATTCCCGCGCCGCCCACTTCGTGCCCACCAAGACGTTCCTGCTCCATCGCCTCGCCGGCGAAATGATCCTCGATCGCTCCGTCGGTTCAGGCTCCGGCATGCTCAACATGGTCGGGCCCAGCTGGAACGACGAATGGATCGCCTACCTGGGCCTCGACCCCACCACTCTGGGCGAGATCGTCGAGCCCGGCACCACCTTTCACTTCAAGCCGGACATTGCGAGAGCCGTCGGCATCGACCCCCGCACCCCATTGCTCGCCGGCGCCGCCGACGGCATGCTTTCCAACATCGGCGTTGGCTCCATCGAGCCCGGCTCCTACACCGCCATGATCGCCACCAGCGCCGCCTGCCGCACCATCCTCCCGGAGCCCGTTCTCCACCCGGAGCGCAAAACCTGGTCCTATTACCTGGCCGACGGCCTCTGGGTAAATGGCGTATCAATAAGCAGCGCCGGCATCGTCCTTCGCTGGATTCGCGACCGCCACTTCCCGCACGCTGACCCGGAGCAGGGCTACGCCGACCTGATGGACGCCGCTGCCGCCGCTCCCCTGGGCGCCGATGGCCTGGTCGCGCTGCCGTATCTGGCCGGCGAGCGCTCCCCCTACTGGAACGTCGACGCCCGCGGCGTCCTTTTCGGACTCACCGTCGGGCACCATGAACGCCACATCGCTCGCGCCGCCATCGAAGGCGTCACCATGCACTTCGCCGACGTTTTCGGCGCACTCGTCGAAATCTGCGGCGAGCCAACCGAAATTCGCACCACCGGCGGATTCCGTAAGTCCAGCTTGTGGACCCAGATGCTCGCCGACGTCCTTGACCGCCGCCTCGCCCTTCCCGCCGACTTCGACGCCGCCGTCTTCGGCGCCGCCATGCTCGCCATGAAAACGCTAGGCGCCTTCGACTCCCTCGCCGCGGCTGCCAAACTTGTGGACATCGAGCGCCACATCGACCCCGATCCCGAATCCGCTGTCCGTTACGCCCGCCTGCTGCCATTTTACCGGCAGCTCTACTCAAGCCTGGGCGAACGCTTTTCCGAACTCCCCGGCCTCCTGGACGAATTGCGCTAGCCCATGAGGTTCCAATTCCCGCTGCTCAGCGAAGAACGCGACTTTCGCATTCTCATCCTCGGCTCGGCCTTCTTCTCGTTCGGCTTTTTCATGTACCAGGTCCTCTTCACCAACTTCGCCGCCGACGAAATCAACATTCTCCCCAGCGAACTCGGCCTGCTCGAATCCATACGGGAAATTCCGGGACTCCTCAGCATTTTCATCGCCGCCGCCACGATGTACTTGCTGGAACCACGACTGGCCGGCATCGCCCTGCTCCTCATGGCCGCCGGCGTGGCCAATTATTTCCACCTCAACGACGTCACCGGACTCATCATTTTCTCATTCATATGGAGCATCGGCTTCCATTCCTGGGCCCCGATCAGCCTCTCCCTGGCCCTCCGCCTCGGACGCAAGGGGTACGAGGGCCGCCGCCTCGGCCTGCTGCGATCCTCTGGAAATGTCGCCGGTCTCCTCGGCATCGCCATCGTATATTTTCTCGTTACCTCCACTGGCCTACGTCCCCTGTTTGTCGTTTCCGCCATTTTCATCGGGCTTGGTGGCCTGGTAATCCTCCGCATCCGCATGCCCGCATCGCAGGCGTCAAAGCAGCAGCGCTTCGTACTTCGCCGCCGCTATCGGCTTTTCTACGTGCTGCAAATTCTTAGCGGCACCCGCCGCCACGTATTTATGACCTTCGCGTTATTCGCTCTGATACGCGTCCACGGCACCTCCATCGAAACCATCGCCGCCTTATCTTTCGTCAACCAGATCGGCAGCATCATCTCCGCCTACTACTTCGGTCGCTGGATCGATCGCTACGGAGAAAAACCTATCCTCGCCTGGGGCTTTGCCGGTCTCACCTTCGTCTTCCTTGGCTACGCTTTCGTCACCGTCCCGTGGATTCTCTACGTCCTCTATGTCGTAGATAACATCCTTTTCAACAACTCCATCGCTATCACCACCTACGTTGAGAAAATTCTCATCAGCCCCGCCGACCTTCGCCCCACCATGGTCACCGGACAGACCATGAATCACGTCGCCGCCGTGATAGTGCCCGTCGCGGGCGGGCTCCTCTGGCAGGCCTACGGGCACGTGCTGCCCTTCGTGGCCGGCGCCATCATCGCCGCCATTTCCGTATTCGCCAGCCTGCTCATCACAACCGGCAGAGTTGGACCCGACGCGATCGGCACGCCCGAACCACTGGCCGCATCCGCGGACTAGAGTTGAGATCGGCAGCCAACACCCCTACGATAGGGAGCCCGAAGCTGAGCGGGTGCCGGTTCTGGGCGGGCAAGCCGAAACGCGGGGTCTCAGATGACTGCCAACCTAGAAGCAGACGAAATCCTGGAGCAGGCTCCAGAGGCCGTGATGCTTCCCACCACGGCCACCGCGATCCTCCAGAAAAGCAGCCAGACAGACAGCTCCGCCGTCGAGATCGCCGACCTTCTGAAATCCGACCAGGCCCTGAGTCGGGACGCTGTTCAGTTCACGCGGGAGGCTCGATGTCCGGCAATCCCCGAAACTACCGCGAGGGCTACGTCGCTCTCGATAACGTCGGTCTTCATTACCTCGAATGGGGAGATTCCGGCCCTCACGTGCTAGTCCTGCACGAAGCAACTTCAATGGCTGTCAACCATGCCTGGTTCATCGAAGCCCTCTTCCCAAACTGCCACGTCTTCGCTCCCGACCATCGAGGCCACGGTCATAGTTCCCGCGCCTCCTCTTACGATCTGGACGACTTCGCCGCCGACACCGCCCAATTCATCAAGAAGCTCGGCATCCAAAATACGCTCGTGCTCGGTCACAGCCTTGGCGGCGCGATTTGCATGAATCTGTTCGGAGACGGCGACATCCCCATCCGGAAGCTCCTGCTCAAAGACATCGGACCCGAAATCGCTGAGCGCGACCGCCCCCGCGCGGCCTCCCAAACCCTCACCTGGTACTCCTACGACGCCGCATACGCCCACTTCCAGGACACCCCGCAGGCCCTCGGCGATCTATCCACCTTCATCGCCAACAACCTCGCTGGACCGAAAACGGCAGCCTGGCGGTCCGCTACGACCCCACGTTCTTCGCCGTCATCCGTGGCTCCTGGGACCTCTGGGAGAAGGTGGCCGCATCGACGTTCCCACCCTTATTCCCCACGGGGAAAACAGCGAGATCCTCCCGGCCGGCGTAGCCGTTCGCATGGTCGACATAATGCCCGACGCCCGCGTCGTCGAATTTTCCGACTGCGGCCATCTGCTCGAATGGCAGCAACCCGAGCGCTTCGTCGAAGTCGTCCGCGAATTCGACGGCGAAGAGTTCGCCTAACCGCGTCAACATCGGTCCCTCACTGTTGTCTTCCAAATCACCGAGCATCGTGGGATTCTCCGGGCCGCGGTCATTCCCGGCGCTCCTTCCCTTACCCGGTTCTTGACCCTTTCCCTTCCTATCGCGAGCAACTGCTTTAAGGCGTGCTGGACTCCGACACACTTCCTTAAGTAAGAACTTCAGCACCAAATATCCTCAGGGTGGGCCACCCTAGCTTCGGTATACTTCTTCGGCGTCGTGAAGAGCGGCATTTGCACCCAAAATTCGACGCCCGAATCTGGACTGCTCCACCAACCACGACGCCAGCCGAAAGGCCCCTACTTGACCTTCATCGAAGATGTCACCGCCCGCGAAATCCTGGACTCCCGCGGCAATCCAACCGTCGAAGTGGATGTTCTATTGGAGAGTGGCGCCAGCGGCCGCGCCGGAGTGCCCTCCGGCGCTTCGACCGGCAGCCGCGAGGCCATCGAACTGCGGGACGGTGACTCAGCCCGCTACGGCGGCAAGGGCGTCCGTGACGCCGTCCAGAACGTCAACGAGATCATCGGCCCGGCTCTTGAAGGCATGGATGCCACCGACCAGGCCGCCATCGACTCCCAGCTCATCGCCATGGACGGCACCGACAACAAGGCCGGCCTCGGCGCCAACGCCCTGCTCGGAGTCTCCCTGGCCGTCGCCAAGGCCGCCGCCGATGCCGTGGAACTGCCGCTCTATTCCTACCTCGGCGGCGTTACCGCCAATCGCCTCCCGGTACCTATGATGAACATCCTCAACGGCGGCCAGCACGCCGCCGATTCCACCGACTTTCAGGAATTCATGGTCATGCCCGTCGGATCCGATAGTTTTCGCGAGGCCGTTAGGGCAGGCGCTGAAATCTATCAGGCCCTCCAGTCCATCCTCGACCAGGCCGGCTACAGCACCAACGTCGGCGACGAAGGTGGCTTTGCTCCCGGCCTCAAATCCAACGCCGAGGCCGTCGAGCGCATCCTGGCCGCCATCGAAGCCGCCGGCTACTCACCCGGGCAAGACGTATTGCTCGCCGTCGACGCCGCCGCGTCAGAGATCTACCAGGACGGCAAGTACCGACTGGCCCGGGAGGATCGCACCCTCTCCACCGAAGAGATGGTCGCGTTCTGGGAAGACTGGACCCGCCAATATCCCATCATTTCCCTCGAAGACGGCCTTGACGAGTCCGATTGGGAAGGCTGGACACTGCTCACGGAGCGGCTCGGCGAGCGCCTGCAAATAGTGGGCGATGATCTCACCGTCACCAATACCGCGATTCTCCAGCGCGCCATCGACGAGCGTGCCATCAATTCCATCCTGATAAAGCTGAACCAAATTGGCACCCTCACCGAAACTCTCGACGCCATCCAGCTCGCCACGCGAGCCGGCTTCACCAGCATCATTTCGCACCGGTCCGGCGAAACCGAGGACACCACCATCGCCGACCTGGCGGTAGCCACCGGTTGCGGCCAGATCAAAACCGGTTCGGTGGCCCGCACTGATCGCGTGGCCAAATACAACCAGCTGCTTCGCATCGAAGAGGCGCTCGGAAGTCAGGCCCGGTATCCGGGTCGCGACGCTTTCTTTAACCTCACTTGGCCATAGCGCCTTGACCGGCCCCATCGAAGACATTCTTAAGCAGGTCGCCAGCGGCGCTCTTTCTATCGACGACGCCGCCCACCGTCTCAGCGAACCATACGACGACCTGGGCTTCGCCAAAGTCGACAGTCGGCGAGCGGATCGCACCGGCTTCCCAGAGGCCATCTATTGTCCGGGGAAGTCTCCAGAGCAGATCGCCGACATCGCCGCCTCGCTGGTCGCCTCCGGCCAGACCGTCATCGCCACCAGGGCCACCCCAAATGACTACGCCGCCGTCGTTGACACTTTGCCGGACGCGGTCTTCACCGCCGAAGCCGGCATCATCGTTGTGCCCGCCGGTGAAATGCCCCCCCTCCCCGGCGCCGTCACCGTCGTAACCGGGGGCACATCGGATATTGCCGTCGCCGAAGAGGCCGCCATTACCGCCGCCACCTACGGCGCTACGGTTACCCGCCTCTGGGACGTGGGAGTCGCCGGTATCCACCGCCTCCTGCGGAATCGCGAAGCTCTCGATAAGGCCACCGTCCTCATAGCCGTAGCCGGTATGGAGGGCGCCCTCCCCAGCGTCGTCGCCGGGCTGGTCGACAAGCCCGTTATCGCGGTGCCTACAAGCGTCGGTTATGGCGCCGCCTTCGGCGGTCTGACCCCACTGCTCGCCATGCTCAACGCCTGCGCCCCCGGTGTTTCCGTGGTCAACATTGACAACGGTTTCGGTGCCGGCTATCTGGCGGCCCAGATTTGCCGCACGACCCGGAACCCTTCTTGAAACTCGCGTTTCTCGATCCCTTCGCGGGAGCGGCGGGAGACATGTTTCTGGGCGCCCTTGTCGACGCCGGTTGGCCCGCCGCCGAACTCCAGGCGGTGCTCGAGAAACTCCCTCTGGACAACTTCCAGATGCACGTAGAACAAGTTGTGCGGGGCCCCATCGCCGCCACCCATGTCCGCTTCGAAATCGGCCACGAACATCATCACCGCAACCTTGCCGATATCGTCGAGATTCTCAATGCCAGCTCCCTGTCCGACGCGGTGCGTGACCGGGCCGTAAGCATGTTCGAGTTGCTCGCCACCGCCGAAGCCAGAGCCCACGGCAGCACCGTCGAAAGCGTCCACTTTCACGAAGTGGGCGCCGTCGACTCAATTCTCGACATCGTCGGCGCCGCCGCCGGCCTTGAGTGGCTCGGGGCTACCGAAGTCGTCGTCGCCTCCATGAACACCGGCGGCGGCACCGTCAAAACCCAGCACGGCGTCATCCCGGTTCCTGGAATGGCCACCTTAAATCTCCTCGAATCCGCCGGCGCGCCCATCTTCTCTTCAACCGACAAAGCCGAACTGCTCACCCCCACCGGCGCTCTCATCCTGACCCACGCCGCTACCCGCTACGGGACCATGCCGGCCATGAAGGTCACCGCCTCCGGTTACGGCGCCGGCTCCCGTGATTCGGAACTGCCCAACGTGCTGCGACTCGTCATCGGGGAGGCCAGTCCGGAAGTCGGCGCCGACGTGGTTTCGGTCATCGAAACCAACCTGGACGACGTCACGCCCGAAGTCGTCGCCTACGCGCTCGAACGTCTGCTGACCGCTGGCGCGCTCGACGCTTACGCCACTGCTATTCAGATGAAAAAGGGCCGTCCCGCCACCATGATTTCGGCCATCTGCGCACCATCCGACGCCGACGGCCTGGCCCGGATTCTCTTCGCCGAGACCTCCACCCTGGGCGTCCGCATCCACGACACCCGCCGACGGATACTCGCCCGCGATACCATCACCGTATCAACCCGCTGGGGTGACGTGGCCGTCAAACTGTCCTTCGAGGGCGATCGACGGCTGGGCGCCTCACCTGAATACGAAAATTGCGCCGCTCTCGCGCGCGAGCACGCCGTGCCGTTGCGCACCATAATGGAAGAAGCCCGCAGCCTGGCCCTGATCGGCAATCCAGATGCCTGACCAGCCCTCGCGGCCCCAATCGGAGGCAGATATAACCGCTCCAGATCCGCAGCCAGATGTTGTTGATGTCAGCGGCCGCGCCGACTTTCAACAGTCCGCCATCCGGCGCGTTAAGGGCGATCGGCTCCACGCCAACATGTCCGCCATCGGCTTCTCCCAGTCCGGGACCACCGAAACCCGAATGAGCGCGGTCGGTGCCAGTTTCGCCGCTCACACCGACATCGAGACGAGCACCGCCGCCATCGTCGGCGGCGGCAGCATCCGCATGCGGAACAGCGCCGCCCAGTGGGTCGTGGGAGGCAACATTGAGGCCAGAAACGTGGCCACGGTGGCCTTGATCGGAGCCTCCGTGACCGGCAACGTCAAGACCCTGATGGGCACCCGCAGCGCCATCGCGTTCGGCGTGGCCCTGGGCTTCAGCTCGCTCATCGTCCGTCTCATTCGCCGGTTCCTCTAGCCACATGAGCCAGGCACCGCCCCCGTCCAGCCCGGCTTCCTAGGTCGTGGAAGCGATCCCCGCTCGTCGCCTCGGGCCGGCATCAACCGACGTGGCGCCCGTCGACAAGTCCACCACGGCCGCTGAAGCCGTGCGGCGAATCGCCCCCGGCGACTCGATAATGGTCGGCGGTTTCATGGATGTGGGTGCTCCCGGCGCAATTCTGGATGAGTTGATCAAGCATGGCGCCGACGATCTCACGATCATCGCCAACGACGCCGCCACTCCGGAGTCATCTCTGGGACGCCTCCTGCTCTCGGGGATAGTCGCAAAGCTCATCACCTGCTACGCCGGCGGCAATCGAGCGGTCCAGGAAATGGCCCGTGCCAGTCGGCTCGAGCTTGAGTTCATACCCCTAGGCACCTTGCTCGAACGCATCCGTACCGCCGGTGCCGGCCTGGGCGGCGTACTCACTCCCACAGGAGTCGGCACCCCGATCGCCGACGGCAAGCCTACTTATAAGTTGGGCGGTCGGACGTATCTCGTCGAAGAACCCCTCGGAGCCGACGTCGCCCTACTGAGCGCTTTTCGCGCAGACAAATATGGCAACCTCGCCTATCGCGGCACCGCCCGCAATTTCAATCCCGTCATGGCCACCGCCGCCGACCTGGTGATCGCCGAGGTCGAGCAGATTTTCGAGACCGGCGATCTCGATCCAGATCGAGTCGGCACTCCCGGCGTATTTGTAGACGCCGTCTTCGAAAGACTGGCCTAGATGCCCTGGTCCTCCAGCGAGATCGCCGCCCGCGTAGCCGACGAGGTGGCCTCTGAACAACTCGTCAGCATCGGCATCGGCATTCCCGCCCGGGTCGCCGATCACGTCAACCTCCGGGGCCCGGTCATGCTCCACATGGAAAATGGCATCCTGGGGCTGGGACCTAGACCCCAGAATCAGAAACCCGCCCTCGACATCGCCAACGCCGAAGGCAGTCCCGCCTCCGCCCGCACCGGCGCCTCATTCTTCGACGTCAGTGCCGCCGTAACCATGATGCGAGGCGGACACCTCGATGTCGCCATCCTCGGGGCCATGGAGGTTGATGCCCACGGAGATATCGCCGGATGGCAGGTCCCGGGCGCAGTCGATTCCGGCATGGGCGGTGCGATGGACCTCGTCGTCGGCGCCCGCCGAGTCCTCGTATGCATGAGTCACACGGCCCGCCACGGCGACTCCAAGCTCGTCGAAAAATGCAGTCTGCCGCTCACCGCTAGCGGCGTCGTCAACATGGTATTTACCGGGCTCGGCGTGTTCGAAATTCACGACGGAGCCTTCCATCTGGTGGAACTTGCCCCCGAAATCAAATGGGACAAAATTGTCGCCGCCACCGCCGGTCCGCTTATCGACGCTCGCCCCACTCCGTCTCCGTCTCCGTCTGATGCCCGGAAATCTACCGAGGAGTCAGACCAATCCGATACCCAGGATCAGGACGTGCCTCACGACGACGAAGACTGATTCCCCACCCCTTTCCAACCGGCGTCGGCCCCGCCGGAGACGCGATCTCTAGGAACTACCGCCCTGAACAGTAGAGAGTCCAGCGGCGACCGCCTCGCCCCGGCGATCCCCGCTTTCTTGGATCGCCTTGGCAGTCATGCCCGCCTTGCTCTCACCACCGCCCTCCGAACCTGGCAGGAATCCGGCGGCAATGTGAAAGCAGCCGCTCGCGGCGTGGCGTTACAGGCTCGTTGGCACGATCGTCCGCTGACTCTTGTTTGGCTCTACGGACCCAACTCCACGCAACAGGAACCCCGCCTCGAAGTCCCGCTTTCGACTCTGGCTCGCCGTTTGCCCGACGATCTCCTGGATGAATTTCGGGACGATCTCAGCACCGTCCGCGGGATGGATTTGAGCGCCGCCGGCGGCTCCGCCACCGTTGCCGTCGACGACGCCTTCACCAACACCGATGCCGATCGGATCGTCGCCATTGCCCTGGATTTGGCCCGCCGGCTATGACCTGCGTCGCTCCCCGTCGAAGTTTGTAAAGCAGACTACAAAACCGCTTCTGCGCTTCCACTACACGCGGCGGGAGTGGTGAGAATCTACTCGACCGAAAAGGCATACCCGTCGTGAGGCGGGGACGCAAAGCCACGGGGCTCATTGAGCTGGCCGGGCTGCCGAAGTGACGCGATAGCCCGTTTCCGCCGGTAGGCTTGGTGGGAGCGGGTTTAGTGTTATTACGGGAACAATCGGTCGGAGAGGGCCTGAAGAGCCGGTCGAACGCGCCCGTCGCCGATCTCCGCCGCGATACCGGCCAGAGCCTGGTTGAATTCGCCCTGATCCTTCCGCTCGTCCTTTCAATTCTCTGTGGTATCGTCGAATTTGGACGCGGCTTCCAGTCCTGGCTCACCATTACGAATGCCGCTGCTTACGGCGCTCGCACCGGCGCGATAAATCCATCCTCGGCTGGCCCGACAATCCCGGCAAAGCCTCCAGCCCCTAGCGGTCCTCCATCGCCACGTAGCTCACATCGTGGGCGCCGACATAATTGAGCCGCGGTCGGATCAGCTTGGCGATTTCATACTGTTCCAAAATGTGCGCCGTCCAACCAGCCATCCGGCTCATCGCGAATATCGGCGTAAACAGGTCGATCGGGATTCCCAGGTCCCAGTACACCGATGCCGAGTAGAAATCGACATTTGCGTTGAGGCTCTTCTCCCGCATCAACACCTCTTCCATAATCACCGAAATATCGTAGTAATTCGTATTCCCGCTCTCGGCTCCCAATTTTTCCGACATCACCTTGAGAAACGCCGCTCTCGGGTCCGTGGTCTTGTACACGGCATGCCCAAATCCGAAAATCAGCTCGCGCCGGCCCAGCTTCTCCAGCGCATAGCTCTCGGCTTTCTCAGGGGTGCCGATCTCCTGCAGCATGTGAATCGCCGCCATGTTCGCCCCACCGTGCAACGGGCCCTTCAGCGCCCCAAGCGCCCCCGTAACCGACGAGTACATATCAGATGCCGTCGCCGCGATCACCCGGCCGGCAAACGTCGAGGCGTTCAACTCATGCTCTGCATGTAACACCAGCCCCACGTCCAGCGACATCGCCGCCGTTTCCGTCGGCGTCTCCCCATTGAGCATGCGGAGGAAATCCGCCGCCACACTCAGATTTCGATCCGTCGGCACCGGATCTTGGCCTTGCGAAATCCGGTACATTCCGGCGACCACTGTGGGCGTCTTCGCCACCAGCCGCATCGCCTTCCGGCGGCTCGCTTCGTTCGAATTGTCATCGCCATCGGGATCGAACGACGACAGCGCCGACACCGCCGTCCGCAGCGTTTCCATCGGAATCGCGCTCTTCGGTAACGACCGCGCCAGACCCCATATCTCCGCCGGAACCTCCCGATTGTCCTTCAGCTGCCCGTCGAGCTCGGCAAGCTCCGCCTCTGTCGGCAGCCGTCCATTCCACAGAAGGAACACCACTTCCTCAAACGTGGAATGCTCCGCCAGCTGCTGAATCGGATAGCCGAAGTATTCCAATATCCCCTTCTGGCCGTCGATGAAGCAGATCGTAGAATCCGCTACCGTCGCGCCTCGCAGTCCTCCTGATCGTTCTGGCATCGTGCTCGCTTCCCGCATGGCTGCGTTATCGGTCGGCGCGTACTTGCCTTCCGATCTGTTCCGCTTAACTTTCTCCCACCCCAATTCCCGGACTAATACCCTACCTACAACTCTGTGCCCACGCCACCACCGACTCCACCCCGTCTGGCCAGCTACCTCAACACCGCCCTCCCGGAGACTACGTGTACCATTGCCGCCACACTGTTCCCCACCTCCCGGGACCTGCCTTGAGCGATACTCAGAAGATCATCATCTATAGCGACGGCGCCAGCCGTGGCAATCCAGGCCAATCCGCCGCCGGCATAATGATGTGGGACGCAAACGGCGATCCGATCGGGTGCCTCTCTCTCTATTTAGGGGAGCTCACCAACAATCAGGCCGAGTACAAAGCCGTCCTCACCGGTCTTCTGGCCGCCTACGTCCAGGGTTTTGGCGAAGTCGAATGCCGCCTCGACAGCGAGCTTGTCGTCCGGCAGCTCAACGGCCAATACAAAATCAAAGACGCCGCGCTCAAGACCTTAGCCACCCAGGTCCAGAAAGCCGCCGCCCGTCTCGACCATGTGAGCTTCACCCACGTCGGCCGCGGCGCCAACGACCAGGCTGACGGCCTGGCCAACAAGATTCTGGACCTGCGAGCAAACGACGATTTGCCCATCTAGCACCAGTCTCAATTTCCAGTCCCGCCGCATCTCCCGAACACCTGCCCCCCGCCTCCAAAATCCCGTCAACACCCCAACGACCGAATCCCTCCCACATCTCCCCACCGTCCCTTTTACACCACGGTTTTCCGCGATCACCTCACCCGTTTACCCTGTAATTCACATCCTAGACGTGCCCGTACCGGTCGGCCCTCCCCGTATATATTTCCCTGTTGCTTGACTCACGGTGGGGATTATGGTCCAATTCCCTACGCAAATGACGTTCCAGGTGTCAATAAGTGGGGAAAAGTGGGAAATGCTTCTCGGGAATTCTCGGGATCGCTAATCACCGCCAATGCACTCCTACAAGGGTACATATCTACACTCGCTCGACTCCAAGGGCCGGCTCACCATGCCCAGTAGATTCCGCGAGTTGACCCCGGACGGTGGAGTCCTTGCTCAGGGCATTGAAAAGTGTCTCGACTTTTACCCACCGGAAGAATGGAACGCTCGGGCGGGCCGGGTGGTCGGCACCGACGACTTAACCGTCGCTGGCCGAAATGCCCGTCGCAAACTGTTCGCCACGGCCGAAGACTGCGGATTCGACAAGCAGGGTCGCATCGTCATTCCGGCCACACTCCGAGCCGCGGTCGGCATCGAAAAAGATGTCGCCGTCGTAGGGTCCGGCGAACGCATAGAAATCTGGAGCATAGAGGAATGGGAACGGCAGAAAGGCTTGCTCGACGAGCAGGCTGCCGATTTCATGGCTGAAGCCAGTTCCCATTCCGTTCCTTCAACTTAGGGCGTGAGATGTGGGGTGAAGAGCCTCCCCTCCACCCCACATCCGCCACCTAAGTTGTGCAGGGGGTCCGCACGATTCACCTCCCCGTCATGACGACGGAACTGGTGGCGCATCTGCGGCCGGCAAGGGAGTGCAGGTATGTCGATGCAACCGCCGGAGCCGGCGGCCACACGGAAGCCATCCTGCGCGCCAGCGACCCCGACGGCCGCGTACTTTGCCTCGACGCCGACCCCGACACTGTCCGACGCCTTGAGCAAACGCTTCAACCCTTCCGCAATCGCACCCTCTGTCGCCCTGGCAACTTCGCCGACATCGCCACTCTCGCCGCCGATGCCGGCTTCTCCGATGTCGCCGGCGTCATCTTCGATCTCGGTTTTTCATCCCTTCAAATCGACGGTTCCGCTCGCGGCTTCTCCTTCCAGCTGGACGGTCCGCTAGACATGCGTTACAACCGCTCCTCCGGGCAGACCGCTGCCGACGTCGTGGCCCGTACCCCTCAGAAGCAATTGGCCGACATCATCTTTGAGTATGGGGACGAGCGCCGATCCCGCCGGATCGCCCGGGAAATCGTCGACCGGCGCTCCCGCAGTCCTATCACCACCACCGCCGACCTCGCCGGCATAGTCGCTCGTGCGCATGGCGGTCGCCGCGCCCGTATCCACCCGGCCACCCGCACCTTCCAGGCACTGCGAATTTACGTTAACCAGGAACTCGACAACCTCCAGTCCGGCCTGGCCGGAGCCCTCGAACTCCTGGCCGACGGCGGCAGGATCGTCGTCATCTCCTTCCACAGCCTGGAAGATCGCATCGTCAAGAACTTCTTTCGCGACCACGCCCGCGCCGGCCGCCTCGAAATCCTCACGCCGAAGCCCCTTCGCCCCGGCGCGAACGAAACCAGCGCCAATCCCCGCAGCCGCAGCGCCCGACTGCGCGCCGCCCAGTTGGCAGGCTGATCTGGTGGCCGTTGGCAGCCTCACCGGCCGCACCATTTCCCGCCCTGCCGGGCGCGGATTCAGCCTGCCTGCCATCGCCGGTCTCCGACCCACTCGCCTGCTACTGGCACTCCTTATCGGAGCATTTGTCCTCGCCATGCTGTACGTAGTCCAGATTCAATCGCTCGTCGCCCTCGGCGCCGAGATTCGCGATCTTGAATTCGAGCTTGAAATCGAGCTGCGCCTACAGGAAGGCCTCCGCGCCGATCTCGCCGCCCTTCACAACATCGACGAAATCGAGCGACGGGCTCGGTTCGACTTCGACTTCCAAGAGCCGCTTGCGGTGCGGGTCGTGCAGGCCCCGGCTCTGCCGCCGGACGTGGATCTCTCCGCTCCACCCTGGTCCGCCG
>Ga0115002_10003140_pt1 | contig 20790 bp, 17 predicted proteins | sample ArcticOcean_MG_C_8_FD_89576 | JGI IMG/M metagenome (GOLD analysis project Ga0115002, IMG submission 89576) | Marine microbial communities from western Arctic Ocean - ArcticOcean_MG_CB11_86 | ecosystem: Environmental > Aquatic > Marine > Oceanic | place: Arctic Ocean: Canada Basin | collected... | reverse complement strand
TCTGCGAACTCTCTGGCGACCGTCGGTTCACGGCTGGCCACCGCCATCAGGGTGCCGTTTCGGGATGCCTGGATCGCCGGGTTGACCGCAGCCCGCCCGATGTTGGACGTGCTGAGAACGCCTCAACGAAGTTTGTCGTCGGTCATCGCGCTCCTCGGATCGGGTTCAGGTGATGTGTTGGGTAAGCGACGTCAATGCGGACTCTGCTGCCCGCCGTCCGTGTCCTCCGCGAGCGGGAGGTCGACCCAAGCTCGCTGCCGGTGCGACAGCGCAGCCGCGTTGATGATCTCCTGTACACGGGCGCTTTGGGCCAAGTTGCCCTGATTGGCTGCGCCGCCGTCTACGATCTCCTGGCAGAAGTTGTGCACGAGGTTGCCGTAGAACGCCGTGCTCCAATGGTCATCCGGTTGCGCCCCCGGAGCGAAATAGCGTTCGGGGATCTCCTGCTGGACGAATTCCACTGCGTCGGGCTTTGCAGTATGGATGGTCTGGATGACTCCGAACTCCTCGACCAGTCGTACCTGGATCGCGCCCTTCTCACCAAAAATGCGAGCTTCGATACCTGGGTAGTTGCCCACGGTGACGTAGCTGGACTGTAGAGAGAACATCGCTCCGTTTGCTGCCTCGCCCATGAACATGTCGGCGTCGTCGATATTGATTCGCTCCGGCTCGGAATCGAGGTTCGTCCGCCTACGGAAGGGAACCATGTTGGCGAGCATGCCGACCACGCTTGTGAGATCGGCACCGACGCACTCGAGTCCGATGTCGATGGTGGGCGCGCCATACCCCTCGAGCGAAGACACTGCGATGCCCTCGCGCGTAAGATCCGTACCCCACGCGGGCTCGCCCACGGGCTTCTCCTTGTGAATCCGCTTATCCATGGGCGTATCGGGGTCCAACCACTGCGAGTTCTGCTCATAGCCGTTGAAGATGAAGGGGCGCCCGATGAAGCCCTCCCGTATGAGGTCGAACATGTACATCACGGCGGGCGCGTAACGGAATGTCAGACCGACTTTGGTCTTGAGGTTCTTCGATTCAGCGACCTCGTGCGCGCGCCAGACATCGCGGTAGTCATGGCATACCGGCTTCTCCACTAGGCAGTGCTTACCAGCCGCGAGGGTGCGGAAGACGAGATCTTGATGATCCCCCCGGGTGACGATGTCCACCACGTCGATGTCGTCCCGCTGCAACAGTTCTTCAGCATCTGTCGTCACGTCTGGAATCTCGAATTCAGCCGCTCGGGCGTCTGCCAGTTCACGGTCCAGATCACAGATGGCGACAAGTTGCGAGAGGGGGGAGCGCGCGAATCCCGGGAGGTGTGCGGAGCGCGACCAGCGGCCGGCGCCGATGACGGCGACACGTAATCTGTCGTTCACGAACGGACCTCGGTTTGCAGTGGTTTGAGTCTTGCGGGTAGAGCTGGCTGTCTCTTCCTCATCTATCGTTCCCATACGGCGTGATGACACGCGACCAGGTGTGGTGGTCCGCTCGCAGCTGTCGCACCCGGCGCTTTATCTACCGCCGGACCCACCGAGTCCACCGCCGCTTCCACTGTGCCCACCGCCGGATACTCACGGCGACACACCTCCGTCGCTAGCGGGCAGCGTGGGTGAAAATGGCATCCCGAGGGCGGATCAGCCGGGCTCGGTACATCTCCTTCGAGAGGCGTATGGGCTCGTGCGGCTTCACGCTCCGGGTCGGCGATCGGCATCGCTGCGAGCAGTGCTCTCGTATAAGGATGAAGGGGCCGGTCGAAGACATCCGCCTTACTGCCGATCTCTACGATTCGCCCCAGATACATGACGGCAACCCGGTCACTGATGTGCCGCACCATCGAGAGGTCGTGAGCGATGACGAGGTACGTCAAACCCAGCTCCTGCTTGAGGTCGCTCAGCAAGTTCACGATCTGGGCTTGGATGGAGACGTCTAAAGCGGAGATGGGCTCGTCCGCGACGATCAATCGGGGGCTGGTGGCTAGGGCCCGGGCGATGCCGACCCGCTGGCGTTGGCCACCCGAGAACTCATGGGGATACCGGTCTGCATGGTTGGCATCCAGCCCGACCAGGGCCAACAGTTCGGTCACTCGAGTGGCACGATCGGTCGCGGTTCCAATGGAGTGAATATCCAGCGGCTCGCGAATGATACGGCCCACCGTGTGCCGTGGATTCAGAGATGCGTATGGGTCCTGGAAGATCATCTGCATGTGCCGCCGCGTCGTGCGGAGGCCCGAGGCCTTCATCTCGGTGATGTTCTCTCCTTGGAACGTGACGGCGCCCGACGTGGCTGGCTGCAATTGGAGGAGTGCGCGCCCTGTCGTGGACTTTCCGCAGCCGCTCTCCCCGACCAGCCCGAGCGTCTCCCCCTCTCGGATATCGAACGCGATGCCATCCACGGCGCGCACCGAACCGACCTGGCGGCGTAGAAGGCCTCGTCGCACGGGAAAGTGCACACGGAGGTCACGCACGCGGACCAGAGGCTCGGTCACAGATCCTCCCTCCGCCAGCAGGCTGAAGTGTGCTTCTCGCCAACGGACTCGAGCACCGGCTTTTCGGTACTGCAGCGCTCGATGGCGTGGCTGCAGCGATCCACGAAGGGACACCGAGCGAAACGCTCCCGCAGATCGGGCGGTCGTCCTTCGATGGCTTCGAGACGGCTGGAGACCGCGTGATCACCGTCGGGCAGGGAGTTCAAGAGGCCCAGCGTGTACGGGTGCCGGGCTCGACGATAGAGATCCGCCACCGTAGCCTCCTCCACGATGGACCCCGCGTACATTACGGCCACCCGATCCGCCAAGCCGGCCACCAATGCCAAGTCATGCGTGATCCAGACGATGCCCATCCCCAGTTCGGCCTGAAGCTCCTTCATCAGCCGTACGATTTGGTCCTGGATGGTGACGTCGAGGGCCGTGGTGGGCTCATCGGCGATCAACACCGCGGGTTTGCACGCGAGCGCCATTGCGATCATCACTCGCTGACGCTGGCCCCCGGAGAATTCGTGGGGATAGCTGGCTAGTCGCTGGACGCCGTTGGGGATGCCCACCAGGTCGACAAGCCGCACTGCCTCAGTCCGGGCCTCGCTGCGCGACAGTCCCATGTGGCGTCGAAGCCCTTCCGTGAGCTGATACCCCACGGTCAGCACCGGATTCAGGGACGTCATCGGGTCCTGGAAGACCATGGCGATTTCGCTTCCGCGTACGTTCCGCCACTCCTTCCCGGAGAGCCCGAGTATCTCTCGACCACCGAGGATCACCTCGCCCGACTCCACTCGGCCAGGCGGCGGGACCAACCCCATGAGTGAGAGCGCTGCTACGGTTTTGCCGGAGCCGCTCTCCCCCACGATGGCCAGCGACTCCCCGGAGTCGAGCGAATAGGAGATGCCGTTGACCGCGTGAACAACGCCCTGCGATGTGTGGAAGCGAGTCACCAGATCACGAACCTCAAGGACCGTGCCCACTAGGCTTCCCGCCCTGTCGGATCAAGAGCGTCCTGAAGGCGGTCGCCGATGAAGTTCACGGCGAGGACCACGAGCAGGATCGCCATTCCCGGGAAGATTGTGAGCCACGGCTTGGTGACCATGGTCGCTTGAGCATCCATGAGCATGTTGCCCCAGGTCGGTGTGGGCGGCTGAACACCAAGCCCGAGGAAGCTCAACGACGACTCGACGATGATCGCGTTGCCCACCGCTAGCGTGGCTCCGACGACGATGGGTCCGACGGCGTTCGGCAAGATGTGCTGGAAGAGGATGCGCCAGTCGGTTGCACCTAAGCTACGAGCCGCCTCGACGTAGGCCATCTCTTTGATGGACAGGACTTCCCCGCGCACTACCCGCGCGGTGGTCATCCAGCTCAAGAGCCCGATAATCAGAGCCATTGAGCCGCCCGTGGCTGCAGTGTACGAGGCCAGGACGATGAGCAGCGGCAGGGTTGGGATCGCGTATGCAACGTCCGTAGTGCGCATGAGCACGTTGTCGAGGCGCCCGCCGTAGAAGCCTGCGACTGAGCCCACGGTCGACCCTAGTAGTGTGCCTATGACCGCCGATAGCACGCCGATCAGGATGGAGACCCGACCGCCATACAGGATTCGGGTGAATAGGTCCCGCCCCAGGTCGTCGGTGCCCATCCAGTGATCCAGAGATGGCGCCTCTCTGATGCTTCCGAGGTCGATCGCGTCGAACTCGTAGCCGGTGAGGAGGGGTGCGGCGGCGCACATCGCGGTCATGAGCGCGACCACAGCGATCGAGATCACAGCCAGCTTATGGCGTCGGAAGCGGGTCCAGAGTCCCGGGGGGGGGATATGCGCGGGGCGCTCGTATACGGGGACGCCCTCACTCATAGCGGATTCTCGGGTCGAGGATCCCGTACGCGATGTCCGCCACGAGGTTGAAGAAGACCACCATCACCGACCCCAAGAGTAGGATCCCCATCAGTAGTGGGTAATCGCGGGCAAACATGGCTTGCACGAACATGCGCCCGATGCCGGGCCAGGCGAAAATCGTCTCGGTGATGACGGCCCCAGAGAAGAGCCCGGCCAGGTTGAGCGCCATGACGCTGACCACCGGTATGAGCGCATTTCGTGCCGCGTGAACGCACACCACCGCCACCTCCGAAAGGCCCTTCGCACGGGCCGTGCGTACATAGTCGGTCCGAAGGGCCACGAGCAGGCTGGATCTCAAGTACCGCGACCACCCCGCAACGTATCTGAGGGAGAGAACTACTGTGGGAAGCACGAGGTGGAGCACGTGATCCGTGACCGACGTCGCGCCCACCGTCTGCGTCCCGGCTACCGGGAGCCACTGGAGCCACACGCCGAACACCAACTGGAGGATCAGGGCGAACCAGAAGACGGGCATGGCGATGCCCACGAACGAAAACCCGGTGCCCAGGTGGTCGAACCACGAGTACTGTTTCACCGCGCTGAGCGTGCCAAGCGCGAAGGCCAGGAGTGCCGCGAGCAGGAATGAGGCACCCATGAGCTCGAGCGTGGCAGGGAGCCGCTCGATGATCATCTCCGACACCGGGCGGGTCGTGGAGAAGCTGATCCCCAGGTCACCCCGCATCGCCCCGCCGATCCATCGCACGTACTGAATGGGGACGGGCTGGTCGACGCCGAGGCGTTCCCGATATGCTTCGATGACCTCCGGGTCGATGAAGCGGCCGGTCTCGAGCAGGGCACCCTCCGGGCCGCCCGGGGCCGCTTGGATTACGGCGAAGAGCACGATGGTGATCCCGAAGACCAGTGGGATCATCTGAAGCACTCGGCGACCGACGTAGGCGGTCATTCCGTCAGCTGCCCAGAGTCCATTGCCAGAGGTTCCAGAAGCTTCCGAAGTTGGTTCCGCTTCCGCGGTAGTTGCCGACCTCGGTGCTCACGACCTCAGGAACGACGTTGTAGTAGATGGGCAGAGACCTGGCTGACGCCGCTAGCGAAACTTGGGCTTCATCCAACGCTTGTTTGCGGCGATCGAAATCCAGGAATCCGTCGGACCGCACCATCAGTTCGTCCAGTTCGCGGTCGCAGAACCCGGTCATATTGTTGGGGCCGCCGCAGGCGTAGAGGCCCGTGATGGCCGGGTCTGCGGGCAGAAACCACGCGCTCACGAGCGCCTCCCACTCTCCGCTTCTCCAGCGCTGTGTCCACGCCGCGCTCTCGAGCGTTTCGAAGGTCGCTTCAACGCCCACATCCTTGAGCTGCGCCTGGATGACCTGTGCGACCGCGATGCGGTCCGCAGTCCCCGCCCGATTCAGCATTTTGAACGTGAAGCGCTCTCCATCCAGGACTCGGATGCCGTCAGAGCCTCGGCGCCAACCCGCTTCGTCGAGCATCCGGTTGGCGAGTTCTGGATCGAATGCGACTGAGGGAGCCGCCTCATTGTGATACGGACTGGAAGGGTGGAGAGGAGAATCTGCTACGGTCACCGTGCCTTGCATGAGCAGGTCGGCGATCGCAGGGCGGTCGATAGCGTGAAATAGAGCCTGACGTACGTCTCGTTCGCCGAAAAGAAGGCGTGCGTGCGCAGTGTTCAGGCTCAGGTCGAAGTGCATGAAGGAATTCTGGCTCACCAGATGCACCCCGTATCCGTCTACCGCCGCCATTTCCTCCACTTGCGTAGGTTCGATTTGGCCGAAGTGGTGCTGACCTGCCTTCAGGGAGTTCAGTCGTGTGTTCGAATCGGGAATGAAGGACCAAACGATCTCGTCGATCGCCGGATACTCAGGCCCTCTCCAGTAGTCGTCGTTCCGGACCACCCGGATGTACTCACCGGACCTCCACTCGGCGAAGCGAAAGGCGCCTGTGCCGACCAGAGCGTCACCCCTGTTGTAGGGTACGTAGGTAATGATCTCTTCGGTGCTCATTCCTCCGAGTACATGTTCTGGAAGAATGGCTTCGAAAAGGCCCGCGTAGTACCCGAGAACGCTTGTCCACGTGAACTCTACCGTGTGCTCGTCGGGGGTCTCGCACGCGACGATGCCCAGGTACTGGTTCCGATTGTAGACTTGGGATCCCGCGCTGCTCACGAAGCGCCACGTGAAGCACACATCTTCGGCGGTGAACGCTTCGCCGTCGTGCCAGCGCACCCCTTCCTGCAGTGGCCACGTCATCGTCACTGTGCCGTCGTCGTTGACCACGATGAGCTCGTTGTCCTCGGTCGGGATCTGCTTAGCGAGCACTGGGATGTAATCGTTGTTCTCGTTCGTGGTGACTAGGCCTTCGACCATGCTGAACTGGATGTCCACCAGGTTTTGGCTGGTGAGCGCGTTCAGTACGTCGATCTCTCGCGTGTAGGCCACGCGTAGGATCTTGGGTCGGTCCGGGTCGTCGGCTCCGCTTCGGCCGCGTGGCGCCCCGCCTTCGGAGCCGCTCGAGCATGCGCCGACTGCGATGGCGAGCAATGGCAGTAGTCCTTTCAATTGATCCGATCTCCCTCGTCCCGTGGGACTGGCTTCCGCCCGTCGAACATGCCCACCGACTGCGGTGAGTGCATGCGTCCGTAGAGAAATTCGATGAATGCCGGTCGGTCGGCCTCGGAAACGTCGACGTAGGCCGGTGCTATGGCTCGCTCACCAAACCAGTAGGACCAGATGAGCGCGGCCCTGGACGGAGCGGCGATGAAGCGCATGCGGTTCACCACCCATCCTTCGCCTCCAACGAGGCTTTGCCCTCGGAGCCAGTCGGTCACCTTTGATTCCTCCCACCCTAGCTCGTGCAGCCGCCATGCTGCCCCGGTCCCGATCCCGGCACGATACTGATTCATGAGCCCCTGTAGCATGTCATCATCTGTGGCTCCCCAGCCAATCATACGGATGCCGTAGTCGGCGATGCCCTCGAACACGCACGAACTCGCGCTGTTCACAACGGAGATCAGAACGTCGGGGGCGGCTTTGCCGTCGGCGGCCATGGTCTCGCGCAGCTTGAACTGGAGATAGTGCCCCGGATACCCCTCGTGGATTGCCAGGTGCTTCAAGCCTGGCCGGGTCAGGACCGGATCCACATTGATCTGGATCGTGCGCTCAGCATAGTTGCAGCGGGCGTTGTAGGAGACGTCCGACACGGTGGCCACCTTCATGGCGTCCGACTTCGGCGCAGGGATTCTCTGTAGCTGCTCTTCCGTTCGCTCCCACGCCTCAGCGAGTAGGTCCTCGAGTACCGTTTGCACATCCTCCGGTGGCACTCTGTGCCGGTGTTCCCATTCAGCCGCCTGGGCCGCGAGATCTCCCGAGTAGCCCAACTTCGTTAAGAAGCTGCAGATCATGTTCCGCAGGTTGTTGAGATCATCGTCAGAAGCCGGTGCCGCCGGCACGTGTAAGAAGCCCGAGAGTTGAGACGGAAAGGGGAGTCCGCGTTGGCGCCATTCGATGAAGGCCAGGGTGGAGACCGCAAGCTGGTGGTAGTAGACGCGGCGATCATGCTCGGGAAGGTCGGCGGCAGCGAGTTTTAGTTCGACAAAACATGCTCGAGCATCGTCGTATCCGCCGAAAGGGTCCGCTGCGTAGCGACTCTCCGAGTCCATGTTGAACACGGCCAGACCGTCCACGTCGCCGCTCTCGTCCCGGTACAGTGCGTCTACGCCGAGAAGCGCAGTCATCGCTCGCGCACCGTAGGCGACGGTGGGTTCACTCAGCATGGTCGGCCTTGCTCTTCATGTCTTCAGCGATCAGCGAAACGGGGATCGAGCCGTATGACAGGAAGGTGTCGTGAAATCTGCGAAGCTCGAAGTCGGATCCCTCTCGCTTCATCATCTCCCGCCGGAGCATGTGAATCGCGTCCGTTCCCATCAAGTACATGATGGCGGCGCCCGGGAACATACTGTTCTTCACAGCCTCCCCGTGAGCCGCGCTGCTGCTCATGCCGGCGCGTGCTTCGTAGTACGTGGCAGCCTCCTCCAGAGTCAGCTCGCCGAGGTGAAGGCGAACGTCTACGACTGTCCGGGCCGCCATGCGAATGCGGGAGTGAACCTCCGCGTAGTACTCGTGAGGTGTGAGCGCGCCGAATTCCGCTGCTAGGTCCGTGGCGTAACACGCCCAACCTTCCGCCATTGTGCCTCCGCAGAACATGGCGATGCGGGAAGCACAGTCCACGGCGGCAATCTGGCCGACCCGGGACTGCGCTCGGAAGGCGTGCCAGTTCTGGACGTGGTGACCGATCCCACCGTGGTGAACGACATGGTTGAGCTTGATCACGCCGTGGTTGTTGGACCGGAGGAACTCCGTCGTCTCAGCTTCGGGCAAGGGCGCGATCAGGTAGTCGTGCACCTCGGGCCTGTTGTAGGCGGCTGGGGATCGGTAGAAGAGGAAGTACAGATATGGAGCAGCCTTCCGTGTCCATTCCGGACGGGGGATGTATCGAATAGGGAAGTCCGGCCAGGTGAGCAGCTCGTTCTGTTCGGAGATGCGACGGACTTCGTCCCACGCGGCTGGATAGCTCGCTTCGTATTCGTCGGCGTGCGGGTGGGAGTCCGAAAGGCTTACCAGCACTTCTGGAGCCGAGGAAGCACCGAAGTCCACAGCATGTTCCGCCAGGTATGCCTCGGCCTCGGCCATCTCGCTCTCCGCGTCGCGCACGATTTCCTCGGCGCTCTGCGGCAGGAAATGTCCGTGCTCGAGGTAGCACCCCAGTGCTTCCGCACCGCAGGCGTGCTGGTTCGTGCTCCGGGGTAGCAGCTCGGCTTCCAGGTACGCTCGATGGTCTGCGAACGCCTCCGCGGCCTTCGTCGCGGAGGTGACGAATCGGTGAGAGGCGATCGCATGTTCGGCGACCAATGCGTCCACGCCCTCGGTGAACAGGGCGAGGGCCCCGTCACATTCCCGAATGGCTCGCTGCGTCCACTCGCTTGGGGAGCGGCGCACGTTGGCGCGGGCTTGAGCAAGGAGGTCGGGCACCGCGTTCATGCGAGCTGTGGCCGAGTCGACACGTTGGGCCAAGGGCGCGAAGTCGGTGAGGAAGAGACCCAAGACTCCGAAGATCGCCTCGCCCGTATACAGGCTCGGATTCCCATGCTCAAAGTGAGTGGACTCGAGTTCCCACTCCTGAGTCTTAAGGAAGCCCCTGGCGAGTCTGGCGTCGATGGTCTCCATTGCCGTCAGTGACTCCCCTGCGGCATCGGACCGGCTCAGAAGATCCCGCGCATCGGCCAGGGCATCTCCCAACCCTTCTTCGGAGAAGTCGGGCAAGCGGTCATCCGTATCGTGTACGCCGATGAATGTCGCGTTCACGGGTCGGCGCTCGTAGTAGGATGCGAAAAACGCGTCCATCCAGGCGGAGTGATCAGTGTGGTCCGGTGTCATGGCCGCCAACGTGGCTCACTGGATCGTGGGCCGCTAGCTTCGCGCCTTCTTCTTGGGAGGTAGCAGTGCACGAAGTCATCCTTATCGCGAGCTGGATCGAAGACGAGCACGTCCGGCGTATCCGTGAGGCGGCGCCCTGGGCTGAGGTCATCCATGAGCCCTCCCTTCTCCGCCTGCCACGCTACGCGGCCGACCATAACGGCCAAGCGAAGGCGCGCACTCCTGAAGAGGAAGACCGTTGGAGCGCGAATTTGGCGCGTGCCACCATCCTCTTCGATTTCGACCAGACGCACCGGCAGGACCTACCCGAGGTGGCACCGAATGTCCGCTGGATTCAGGCTACCAGTTCGGGAATCGGACAGTTCGTGAAGCGGATGGGGTACGCGGCCCGAATGCCCGATACGGTTTTCACAACCGCGAGCGGCGTGCACGCTCGTCCGCTGGCTGAGTTCACGCTCATGTGCATGCTCGGCCATGTGCGCGGCCTTCTGCCTACGGTTCATGATCAGGAGGCGCGACACTGGGAGCGCTTCGCTGGAGCGGACCTTGAGAACAAGACTGCACTTATCGTGGGATACGGTTCCGTCGGCCAGGAAGTGGGACGCATGGCGCAGGCGTTCACGGTACGGGTGCTCGGGGTTCGGCGGCATCCGGGGCGCGAGGATCCGGTGCTGCTGCACGCGGACGAAATCCACGGTCAGGCGGCTCTGCCAGAGCTGCTGCCTCAAGCTGACTTCCTGGTCCTCGCCGCCCCCCACACGAGGGAGACCGAACAGATGATCCGGGAGGCAGAGCTGGCCGCGCTGCCCGTGGGAGCGGCTCTGGTCAACATTGGTCGAGGCTCTCTGATCGACGAGCCCGCGCTCGTTGCGGCGCTGCAGACAGGCCACCTCAGCGGGGCATACCTGGATGTGTTCGCGGAAGAGCCGCTGCCGGAGGATAGTCCTCTCTGGTCGATGCCGAACGTCTTGGTAAGCCCTCACTCGGCTAGCACTAGCAATCGCGAAAACGGCAGGATCACAGATCTGTTCACCGACAATTTGTCGCGCTACCGAGCGGGAGAACCGCTGCGGAACACACTGGACGTTGAGCGAATGTATTGAGGCGATACGACTAGCCCGCCTAAGCGATCTGCTGGCTCTCCCACAGCTCCGCTGCGACCCGATATAGCGTGAATGCGGAGCACGGGACCTCGTCGATCAGCTCGGCGATGGCGCGTGGCTCTCGCAGCTTTCCCATGACTTGCTGGGCGATCGTGATGGTGGCGCCGTCCTCCCATTCGAGGTGAGGCGTCTGGGCCTGGTACGGTTTGTCGGGGTCGGGGAGGCGACGGCGTACGGCTGGCAGCTCATCCACCAAACGCATCGCTTCCAGCAGTAGATTCATCGCCGACAGGGGGATCCTGATTGTGCTGATGCTGTCGAGGTCTGGCTCTTGCACCGTACGGAAGAAGAACTCGCCCTTATCGTCGTTGTGGAAGAGCTGGTAGACCGCTTCCGCGCCCTCTAGCATTCCGCAGCGCGCGCGCCATGCTGCCCTCGAGCAACAATACCTCGGCGTAGGTATTGCCGTCGTTGTCTGTGATGGTCAACACGCCGGTCTGTTTGGCAGTCAACAAGGTCTGCACCACGGTCGGCAGGTCGAAGAATCTCAGCTTGCCGGACAGCTCCGTGCGTCTCTATTTTCCGCGCATGCGCTTGATGAAGCCTTCCAGCCGCCGAGCGAAAACCGTGGCGATGGCGAGGCCATAGCCGGGGACCGTGCGCGTCAATTCCTCGAAGACATCCGCGGTCAGCGCAAGCACATCCGCGAATTCCGGGACTCTCCCGGCAGAGCGACGCGCGGCACCGGTGAAGAGCCCCATGTCACCGATCGCCTCGCCTGGGGAGAGATAAGCCCCCGGCGTCGGCTCGGGGCTGTCAGGGGTCGAACGCACTACTTCGATCATCCCGGCCATCAGCACATGGACGGTGGTGGGGGGATCGCCAGGTCGGAACAGGTACTCCCCCAGTTCCAACCTGCTCTTCTGCCCCGCTTCGATCACACGCTCGAGATCCTCATCGCAAAGCATCTCGAAGAGATCGATGCGCCCGAGGACTTCGGCCATCTCGGCGGAGGTGGGTGCAGGGTGCTGGTCCACGACAGTTGTAAGGGTCATACCTATAGAGCCGCTGGGTGGCCTTCATGGGTGTGGTTGTCCAATAGTGAAAGGATCGGCGCGTACGGCACGATTCTCGAACTATTGCCACAGATGTTCACCTCAGACTTCCCTGGGAAGCCGGTCGACCGGCCTGAGTGACCCCTTGCCGCTACGCCCTGAGAACCGAGTGGGGATTGCCTCCCATCGATCTGTGCTGAATGATGTCGGTCCGGCGCAGCCTCGAGAATACAGACGCCGGTCACAGCCCGTCGCAACTGGGGGGATATCATGAGCCGTTATCGTGTGTTCGCGTGCCTGTTGTTCGCATCGTTCGCCGCCGCACCTCTAGCTGCCCAGGACGGGTACCGCACGCCGCCGCCCGAGGTCGTCGAGATCCTCGATGCGCCGGATGCGCCGTCCGTGAGTGTCAGCCCCGACAACGAGTGGCTGATTCTCTCACACCGCAAGAATCTGCCGTCGTTGGCCGACATGTCCCAGGCAATGCTTCGCATCGGTGGTCGGCGCATCAATCCCGCTACCAATGCGCGCTTCAACCCCAGCCTAATCACCGGCTTCTCGGTGATGCAGGTTTCGGATGGCAGCGAGCGCATGATTCATCTGCCCTTTGAGAGTGGTTGGGGCTCCCCGGGGTTCTCTCCGGATGGAGCCCGCTTCTTCGTGACCAGAGACAACGACTCCGGCGTCGAGTTGTGGGTCGGAGGCGTGCGAGCCGCAACGGCTGAGCGGGTTGCGGGCGCGGTCCTCAATACCGCGCGAGGCGGCGGATGCCAGTGGATGCCGGATTCCGAGCACTTGCTCTGTCATCAGCTGATCGATGGACGTGGACGTGCGCCTGTGAAGCCCCTGGTACCGGCGGCTCCGGTGATGCAGGAGAACCTTGGGATGGTCGCGGTGGTTCGGACCTATCAGGATTTGCTCAAGGACCAGCACGATGTCTCGCTATACGACTACTACATGGCCTCTCAGCCGGTTCTGGTCGATGTGCAGACGGGCGCGGCGAATGCGATAGGCGTGTCGGGCAACTACGCAGGGCTCGTGGCGTCTCCTAGCGGAGACTATTTCCTCGCTGAGCGTCGGAAGAAGCCCTTCAGCTATTTGGTCACTGATCGCTCCTTCCCCATGGATGTCGAGGTGTGGGACGCAGCGGGGAATGTGGTCGCTACACTCGCCGACGTGCCGCTGCGGGAGACCGTGCCGATCGGCGGCGTCGAGCTAGGGCCTCGTAGTTTCGGCTGGCTGGACGGAGAGCAGAATTCCATCGTCTACGTGCAAGCTCTCGACGGTGGTGATACGCGGACGCCCGCCGCCGAGCGGGACCGCTTGATGCGACTCGAGGCTCCGTTTGCGGGGTCGGGTACCGAAATCGTTCGCACGACCCTCCGCTACGCGGGGCTGCAACGCGGTGAGGGGACCATGGCGTTTCTGACCGAGTCGGAGCGCCCCAGCCGTACGCGTCGCACGTGGAGGATCGACCTGGCCAGTGCCTCGGAGCCGGAGCTCATGTACGAGGTCAATACCGAGGACGGGTATAACAACCCGGGCCGACCGATGATGGCGCCCGACGAAGAGGGCCACTATCGCATGGTCCAGAACGGTGACTGGATCTTCCTGTCTGGCCCTGGTGGCTCTGACGACGGCGATCGCCCCTTCTTAGATCGCTTCAACGTGAGTACGAAGTTGACCGAGCGCCTCTGGCAGGCATCCGCCGGTTCGTACGAAGCGATCATCGAGATGCTCGACGATGAGGGCGACAGGATCCTTACGCGCTACGAGTCGCCGTCTGATTTCCCGAACTACTTCATCCGCGACACCGACGACGGGGACGGGGATCAGATCACTGCGTTCATGAACCCGCATCCCCAGCTCAGTGCTGTGGAGAAGCGCTTCGTAACGTACGAGCGCGCCGACGGTGTGCAGCTCTCGGCCACGCTTTATTTGCCGCCCGAGTACGAAGAGGGCGACAAGGTCCCGGCCATCGTCTGGGCCTACCCTCGCGAGTATCAGACCGACGATCTCGCGGGCCAGGTGCGAGGGTCACCGTATCGCTTCACGCGCATCAGCGGTTACTCCCACCTGTTCTTCCTCACGCAGGGTTACGCCGTTCTGGACGGCGCCGCAGTTCCGATTGTCGGCGGTGACGAGGCGAACGACACCTATGTCGAGCAGCTCGTGGCCGGGGGCAAGGCGGCCGTGGACCTGCTCGTGGATATGGGCATCTCCGAGCCCGATCGCATTGGCATCGGTGGGCACAGCTACGGCGCCTTCATGACCGCGAACATGCTGGCGCACTCGGATCTGTTCGCCGCCGGCATCGCCCGCAGTGGTGCGTACAACCGGTCACTCACGCCGTTCGGATTCCAGAGCGAGCAGCGCACGTTCTGGGAGGCCCCTGAACTCTACTTCGAGATGTCTCCCTTTATGAACGCGGACAAGATCAATGAGCCACTGCTCATGATCCACGGCATCGCGGACAACAACTCAGGTACGTTCCCGATTCAGTCAGAGCGCATGTACCACGCGCTCAAGGGGCACGGGGCGACGGTCCGACTGGTCATGCTCCCGAACGAGTCTCATGGCTATCGCGGGCGTGAGTCGGTCATGCACACACTCGCCGAGATGATCGAGTGGTTCGACACGTACGTGAAGCCGGGGAGGAAGATCACCTTCTAGCGTGGCCAAGATCGACATGCAACTTCCAACGCGTTCTGGGAGAGATCTGGGGTAGCTGATGGATAGGCGCGAGGACTGGCGCCCCTCCGTACTCATTCCGGCCGCTAGTCCGCCCTCAACACCGTGATCGGATCCACGCGTGCAGCTCTCCGTGCGGGAATGGCCGCGGCGGCGGTCGCCACGGTGGCGAGGGTTAGGCCGACGAGGGCAAAGGTCCAGGGATCTGTGGGGCTGACCCCGAAGAGAAGGTTCCGGGTGACGCCCGTGCCCGCGATTGTTCCGAGTACGAGCCCGACCGCCACGACGATCAGGCTCTGCTTCAGTACTAGACCGCTGATGTCGGAACCAACAGCGCCGAGCGCGACCCGCACACCCATCTCTCGAAGGCGATGGCTGACACCATAGGAAACCACACCGTAGAGTCCGACGACGGCGAGCAATAGCGCCACGACGGCGAAGAGGCTCGCGAGCAGCGTCACGAAGCTCTCGGACCCGAGCGATGCTGAAACCACTGCGTCCATCGTCTGCACTCGGCCCGCGGCCAACGAGGGGTCCACCTCGGCCAGCAGCCTCTGCACGTCACCACCGAGTACACCGAGGTCCCGAGAAGATCTCAAGGTCACGACCACGTTAGAGGTCGGCGCCTGGGCGAGCAGCACGTTCCTATCGGATTCTAGGATTCGCACGGCGTCCGGGTTCGTGCCCATCTCAACTTGAGCCTCTGGCATCGTGACCACGCCGTGGTCACCGGACAGGCCGATCAACCACTCGCCTTCGCCGACCTCATCATCCAGGGACTCGAAGAACTCACCGAGAATCCGGTCGACGTGGATCAGGTTCGAGAGTGACTCTTGGCAAGGGGGCCGTAGCCGTGCCCGATGCGGTCCGTGGCGGAAAGTGAGATGGCCAGGTAGTCCTGCTCCCGGCGCTGGCCTAGATCGAGCTCATCGATGACCGTGTGAGCCAGTGCCATGACCGAGTCATCGACGCGCGTCTGCTCGAAGCCCCGCACGTTGTGGGCCTGAGGGCTGTCGTCCTCATTCTCCTCCGAGCTCACATGCGGGAACGTCGTGTGCACTCCATCGAACTCGTAGAGGGCGGCGTCCGGGCGTGCGAGACTCTGAAAGCGTTCCGGTACGTCCGTGTCCCAGACATCTTCTTCCGCGATCGCCGGCATGACTCGCTCATTGAAGCGGTCGAGCCAGCGCGGATAGCTGTCCAAATAGTGCGTCGAGGTTATGAAGCGGCCGAGCTCGGGCAGCAGCCAGTACACTTGTTCGGTCGTCTTCCCGCCCATCGGGATTGCGGCGCGATCCTTCTTCGAGATCGATACACGACGCGAGTCGTCGTCCGCGGCGAGGAACCAGTCGGGAAGACCTTCGCGAAGCAGGGTCTTCGGGGACCGCCCTTCGAGGACTGCCTCGTTCTCGAAACCGAGGATCCTACTGGGTGGATCCGCGACTGCGTATGAGTTCTCCCACGTGCGACCGACTTGTTCGTACCACGAATTCGCAACGACACCGTGACGCGACGGGAAGACCCCGTTGGTGAGCGTTGCGTGACCAGGAGCGGTACTCGTGCGCGCGTGCGCTTGCGACGCCTGGGTGAAGCTGAATCCATCGTCGAGCAGACGACGGAAGCCTCCCGTGAAGACCGAGTCATAACGGTCGAGCAGGTCCCCTCGCAGCTGATCGACAACCAACATGATCGTCAGCCGCGGACCATCCTCTTGGGCCGAAAGGCCAGGCGCGAAGAGTGCGCCTAGCGTCAGAGCCACGACCTTCACGCGAAAGAAGCTTCTCATGGACACTAGATTATCAGGGAACAGGAGCTTTGCGAACTATGATTGACCACATGGAGATCCGTACTCGGGGGAAAGGCCTCCATGAGATTACCAATGAAGTGCAGGAAGTGGTCCGCGCGAGTGGTCTGGACCAAGGGCTCTGCTCGCTGACGGTCCAGCACACATCGGCGAGCCTCACCATTCAGGAGAATGCAGATCCGTCCGCCTGTCACGATCTTGAAAATTGGCTGGACCGTCACGTGCCGGAGGGCGACCCCCACTTCACCCACGTGCACGAGGGCGCGGACGACATGCCGTCCCACATCAAGGCGGCCTTAACCTCGACCACGTTGTCGATCCCGATCGAGCGAGGCGCGTTGGCCCTGGGCACATGGCAGGGGATCTATCTGTGGGAACACCGGCGGCGCGGCTCGGTGCGCCGGTGTGTCGTTCATATCGGGGGGTAGCCGGTGACGGCGAACCCCATTCATCGCCGGGGCTGGCTAACGTCAGGGATACAGTCGAAACGGCATCGTCATCGCCCCGTTACCCGCCGTGTCCCACGCCGCGAACCGTACCCACGCTTGTCCCTCGGGATCGAACGGAATCCTGAACGTCTCTCGACCGAAAGCGGGCAGGTCCGTGGCTGACATCCTCCGTGTCGTGGTGCGCTCGCCGCCTCCGAACACGACCTCGACGAAATCGAGTGGAAAGGTCCATTCGACGTCGGCGACGAGCGTCATCTCTGCGCCACGCCCTTCGTAGCGGTGCGAGGGGATCAGCACTTCGCCGGACGTGACGAAGTATTCTCCGTCGCGCAGCACGTTGATGATCGGGGCGTAGTCTCCAGGCTCGGGCAGAGCGTCCATGCTCAGGTACGAGACGGGACCGTTGGCGTAGATGTCGTCACCCGGTGACTTGAAGTAGGTCTCTGTGATCGCCAGCACGTACTTCGGCCTCAGCGACGTATCCGCAATTCAATTGTTCATGTCGTCCAGCAGGGGGATTATGCGATTGCCCGAGAGGCGCCGCTCTGAGAGGTCGGAGCCCATGCCCCACCGCCAGCCGACGCCTCGATACCAGTCGCTGAGGAACTGTGGGGTTTCCCTGACGGCGTCGGGATAGCCGGTCGATCCTTTAGTACGCGGGTGTGGCATGAAGACGAGCATGTGCTCGGCGTCGATCATCGTCATCATGTCCTCGACGCTACCGATGTTGTAGACCTGCCCGTATTCGGGGTCGTGGGTGATGAGCGGCGTGCCTTCCGGACGTGAATCGGCGTAGTACACGGGGTGCGAGAAGAGTAGATCCCAGTGGCCGCCGAGCAGGTTCGTATTCTCCATCTCCGGCATCAGCATGAATTCGTTGTCCGAGTGGCGCTCGGCTCCGCCAAAGAGCCAGTGTTGCTCTTCCAGCTGCGTCGGATCGCGCGGCCGATCCACCGGGCCTGCGATGTTGATGCCCGCTGAGCGCAGCACCTCGAAGTCGGACAGTCTGGAGTCGATGCTTCCCGTGGCCTGCAGCTCACGGCCCATGTTCGTGTGGTAGTGGCTGCCCATCACCTTGTAGCCGTCGAGCGGCCGGGTACACATCCCCGTTCGTGAAGGAGAGTGCTGCCCCGAACGCCTCGGACACCGGGCCCAATGTCGGATAGAAGTACGCGGCCATGTGTTGCTCGGAACCCGGAGGTGCACTGTAGAGAGACCAGTTGGCCAAGTATCGCTCCACGACCTCCTGATCGCCCTGCCGGACTCCGATGCTGAATGAAGAGTCGTCGTCCTTGCGCTACCAGTTGTTGCCGACGGTGATCTCGATCTCGCGCGCCCAGATGAACGTAGGTGGGGGCGGGAAAGCTGCGAGCGCCCCGCCGGTGGTTGCGGCCACGACGAGACGATTCGCTGCTCGCAGCACCACGTGATCCTCGTTCACCGGACCCCGCAGTCCGTAGGCTTGCATTTGACTTGCGATGTCACGCCAGCGTACCTCGCTCTCCTCGTTGAGGTCGAGTCCCGTGATCCCGACGTCGTACTTGTACGCCACGGAGGGCAGCTCGGTGGATGCGACGGCCTCTGCGCGAATTAGATTCGTGCCGCGGTAGACGGAGATGACGAGTTCGCCTGCGAACGAGCCGAGACGCATGCCGGGGAATGCCACGGAAAGCGTGCGACCATCCCGGGTCACTCGGCACGTAGAGACCGCGTATGAGGCGTCCGCGCGGCTGATCTCGCTCGCCGATCGGGGGAGCCCCGGTTGATCCGCGACTCCCTCCATCGGAGGAGGATTGTTCTGGGGAGGTGCGTCCCTGAGGTCCAGCGGCGCATCCCAAAAGACGTCCCACTTGTAGCGGTCGACGACCTCTGAGGTGAGTTCGACGTCGAGGGCGCGAAGAGGGACCAGTTGCTGGTTGCTGATGCGGCGGAAGCCCTCGACGATCTTGAACTCGAAAGCTGCATCGGAGGCGATTACAGTGCGCGGGATACTGCTGGAGCTGATCGCCAGTTCGTCGACTCGAGGTGTGCCGGCGCGGACAGCCAAGCTAAGGCTCAGGCGCTCCGTTCCCGCACCTTGCCAGTCCAGGGTGAGCAGGCCACCCGACATCGTTGCGGATAGGCCGGAGGCCGCGGTGTAGCCTGACAGATCACAGGTTAGAGCTTGGCCGGCGAGTGAGAGTGGGTTGGCGAGGGTGGACGCGAGAGCGACTACGGCCGCGAGCGGTAGCAGGCCTTGCAAGAATGGCCGAGGAGTGCGCATCGCTTGTCCGAGTTCGAGGAGTGACGAGCTTGGGGACTGTTGAAGCGAGGCCCCGTCCGGTAAACCGAACGGGGCCTCTCGTCAGCTAGAAGTTGACGTACAACTGGAACATGACGCTCCGCTAGAACGTCACGCTGCTCGAGCGCTCGTGCTTCTTGAACCACTCTCGCAGGAAGAGCTGTGTGCGAAGGAAATTCGACGGCGTGCTCGACGTTCCGTGCCATTCGTTGTTGAAGCGGACCATTGCGGCGTCCACGCCCATGACTTTGAGCGCAGAGTAGTACTCCTCGGTCTGTGGCATCGGGGTCCGCAGATCGTTGACGCCGGTCATGAGCATCGTCGGCGTCGTCACGTTCCCGACGTACATCAACGGCGAGCGACGCAGGTGCTCACTCGGGTCGTCCCAGGGGAAGTTCTCGAAGTTGTTGTACCAGCCGATGCCGTCCGTCGTCCCTACGAATGAGAGCCAGTTGGTGACGGGGCAGTTTGCCGAAGCGGCGGCGAAGCGGTCTGTGTGACCGACGACCCAGGAGGTCAGTACCCCGCCGCCGGAGCAGCCGTATACGAACATGTTCTGATCGTCCACGTAGCCGCGTGAGATGACTTCGTCGACGCCGTTCATGAGGTCATCGTAGTCTTTACCCGGATACGCATTCTTGATCGAGTTGCCGAATGCGCTTCCATAACCGGAGCTGCCACGCGGGTTGGTGTACAAGATCACGTACCCGTTGGCGGCGTGCTCCTGCCAAGCAAAGTTGAAGCCCACGTTGTACATGCCGTGGGGCCCACCGTGGATACTCAGCATGAGCGGGTACTTCTGGGACGGGTCGAAGTCAGGAGGCTTCACGATCCAGCCCTGAATCTGGAAGCCGTCCACCGACTCGTACCAGAGCTCCTCCACCTCGCCGAGCGAGACCCCGGCCAGCACGTCGTCATTGACCTTCGTCAGCTGCGTGAAGCTCGTCGGGTTGTCGAGATCGAACGATACGATGTCCGCTGACACGTGAGGGCCCGAAAGCGTACCCACGGCCCGACCGTCTTCGCTGAACGAACTGAGACCCAGCATGTGGGCACCGCTCGTCAGGTTACGAACGTCGCCATCGATGGAGATGAAGTGGAGGTTGCGCGCACCCTGGTAGCTCACGGTGACGTATACGCCACTGCCGTCGTGAGCCCATTCCAGGCTATTGATGTTCCGATCGAAATCTCCCGAGATGAGGCGCGAGCCGGAGCCGTCCCGGTTCATCACGTAGACGCCGGCATTTCGGTACGTGTCGGTGTGGAAGTCCGAGCCTCGGTACGCGATGAGGTCACCGCGCGGTGAGGGCACGGGTCCTGTGTCTTGGCCGCGGCGTGTCGTGAGCTGACTGATCTCGCCGCTCTCCACGTCGACCGAGTACACTTCGGACTCACGCCATGCGAGCTCCGAGCCCTCGGTGCGCAGGGACGAGAAGAGGAGTTCGCCCCCGTCGGGGGTCCACTGCCCGGTCGAGTGGTTCCAGTCCCCGTCCGTCATCTGGCGGGGTGTCCCGCCTTCGGCCGGAACGACGAAGACGTGCCTCCATCCCTCGTCTACGAAGCCCTGGCGGTCCTGCCGGTAGTCTGCTCGCGTGACGACCTTCGGACTCTCCGTCCAATTCGCGC
>Ga0115002_10003136_pt1 | contig 20801 bp, 19 predicted proteins | sample ArcticOcean_MG_C_8_FD_89576 | JGI IMG/M metagenome (GOLD analysis project Ga0115002, IMG submission 89576) | Marine microbial communities from western Arctic Ocean - ArcticOcean_MG_CB11_86 | ecosystem: Environmental > Aquatic > Marine > Oceanic | place: Arctic Ocean: Canada Basin | collected... | reverse complement strand
CCCACGCACCCCATTGCAAGGGATGGTCGGCGAGATCGACGTCGCTAGCGATCAGATTGAGAGCGCCGAGGACGTCGCGGCCGACAAGCTTTTGCCCTGTACGAATTGCGGAATCGCACCGCTCAAACCCGAAGTGGCGCTGGGTAAATTGCGCGCATTGGCCGATGGCGCGGGGATTGTGAGCCGCGAAGTGTCCGGCGCGTAGGGAGGCCGTGAGTCGCAACCGTTGACAGCTTGAAATCGGCCGTTATATTCGCCCGGCATAGCCGCTGCGGCTATGCCGTTTGGCGGAGCAATCCCGGGCGCCCCGAATCGTGGCGCAGGCGGGCGGAGCGAAGCAAGCATGTATGCAGTTATTAAGACCGGGGGCAAACAGTACCGGGTCGCCAAAGACGATGTAATCCAGGTCGAGCGGCTCCAGGCCGACGTCGGCGGCAGCATCGATCTCGCCGAAGTGCTGATGATCGGCGACGGCGATAACACCACGATTGGCGCCCCTTTGGTCGCCGATGCCAAGGTCGTTGCCGAGGTCGTCGAGCAAGCGCGCGGCGAGAAGATCCTGGTTTTCAAGAAGAAGCGCCGCAAAAACCACCGCCGCTTGAACGGTCATCGTCAGGAACTTACCGTTTTGCGGATTACCGACATCCTGCCCGACGGTAAGCCGGCTGCCAAAAAACGCACTGCGAAAGCCAAACCTGAAACGCCGGGCGCCGCGGCCGTCCCGACCGAAGCCGAGGGCCCAGAGAGCGCACCGGAGCCAGTTCAGGAGACCGCCGCCACGGCGTCGGAGTCGTCGGACAAAAAATCGACCGACAAGAAGGCCGCCGACAAAGAGTAATACGAAGCAGCGGCATCCGGGCTAGGATGGCGCCACGCAAGGAGATCGACGATGGCTCACAAAAAGGCAGGCGGTAGCTCGCGCAACGGGCGCGATTCAGCAGGCCGGCGCCTAGGCGTCAAGAAATTTGGCGGCGAGCAGGTCATTCCCGGCAATATTATTGTGCGCCAGCGCGGAACTAAGTGGCATCCGGGCCGCAATGTCGGCCTCGGCAAGGATCATACGATTTACTCATTGGTCGAAGGCCACGTCGCTTTTAAGAAGAACGGGCCGCACCGCAGCCGTACGGTGGTATCGGTAGAGCCGACCGCGTCATAGCGAATATGTGAGCCAGACGCAGGTCGAGGGGAATGGCTTACATTCCCCTTTTTTCATATATGGACGGTTGATTGATAGGGCGATGATATTGGCGATGCCTAACCCGCGTTGCCGGCATCATCCCGCACAGCCATGAAGTTTCTTGATCAAGCTAAAATCTACATCAAATCCGGCAATGGGGGTCCCGGCTGCCTGAGTTTTCGGCGTGAGAAGAATCTCCCTAACGGCGGACCCAATGGCGGCAATGGTGGGCGCGGCGGCGACGTGCTTGCGGTTGCGGTCGACAATCTCAATACACTGATCGATTTTCGCTTCCAACAGCACGTCAAGGCCAAGAATGGCTTACCCGGAGAAGGTAACAACCGAAGCGGTGCCGGGGCGGCCAACCTAAAGATCAAGGTTCCCACTGGCACCCAAATTCTCAGCGAGGACGCGGAGACCCTTATCTACGACCTCGACACCCCGGGGCAGCGCGTGCGGCTCGCAACCGGCGGTGACGGTGGATTCGGCAACGCCCACTTCAAAAGCTCTACCAACCAGGCCCCGCGGCGCGCCGATCCCGGGTGGCCCGGCGAAGAGCACACGCTGATCCTGCGCCTCAAGCTGATTGCCGACATCGGGATCATCGGCTTGCCCAATGCCGGTAAATCGACCTTCCTGGCCGCGGTGAGCCGGGCGCGGCCAAAGATCGCGGATTATCCCTTTACCACGCTGGTCCCGAACCTCGGGGTCGTCCACATCGACGAGACCGAATTCGTTATCGCCGATATTCCAGGGTTGATTGAGGGCGCGCATGAGGGCTCCGGACTCGGCGACCGCTTCCTCGGCCATGTCGAGCGGTGCAGCGCGTTGCTCCACCTGGTTGATGGAACGATCAAGGATGTCGGCGCGGCCTATCAAACAGTACGACGCGAGGTCAACGCCTACGCCAGCAGCCTTGCTGACAAGCCCGAGATCGTCGCCCTCAACAAGTGTGATTCTCTCACCGAGGATGCAATCGTCGAGAAGTCGGCCGCGCTCGCCCGCGCCGCCAGCACCGATGTACAACGGCTATCGGGCGTCAGCGGCCTCGGCCGCGATGAGCTGCTGCGTGCGCTCCACGAAGAAATCACTGCGGCGCGCACACGCAGCATCGTCGAGGGGCCGCGCGAATACGCGCCAGGCGGCGCGCGATGAACCGCTCGATCGCCGATGTTCGCCGGTTGGTCGTCAAGATCGGCTCGCTATTGCTGGTCGAACCCGAAGCGGGCCAGCTGCGCCACGACTGGCTCGATGCCCTGGCAGCCGACGTGGCCCGCTGTCGCGCCCGTGGCCAGGACGTGGTGATCGTATCGTCAGGGGCAATCGCGCTTGGCCGTAGCCTGATCGGACTGGCCGACGGTCCGTTGCGGCTCGAGGACAGCCAGGCCGCTGCCGCCGCCGGCCAGATTCGGCTCGCCCATGCCTATCAAGAAGCGCTCGCCAAGCACGATGTAAACGTCGCGCAAATTCTGGTTACGATCGGCGATATCGAGGAACGCCGGCGCCACCTCAACGCGCGCAATACGATCAACCGTCTGCTGCAGTATGGCGCCGTGCCGGTGATCAACGAGAACGATACGGTGGCGACAACCGAAATTCGCTTCGGCGACAATGATCGCCTGGCCGCGCGGGTCGCACAGATGATCGACGCCGATTGTCTAGTGCTGCTTTCCGACATTGACGGGCTCTACACCGCCGATCCGGAGACCGACGCCAACGCGGCGCCAATCCCGGAAGTATTGGCGATCACCGCGGAAATAGAAGCGGTCGCCGGTGAGCTGCGTCCGGGCTATAGCTCCGGCGGGATGGTCACCAAACTGCAGGCGGCGAAGGTGGCGCTCAGCGCCGGATGCCATATGGTGATCGCCGACGGCAAACCTGCTTTTCCCTTGCGCGCAATTGAAGCCGGCGCGCGCTGCACCTGGTTTGTAGCGAGTTCGTCACCGCGAAATGCGCGCAAGCAATGGATTGCCGGAACCCTGACCCCGGCAGGAGCCCTGAGGATCGACGGCGGCGCCGCGGTCGCGCTGAGTTCAGGGAAAAGCTTGTTGCCGGCCGGCGTTATGTCGGTCGATGGAAGCTTTGATCGGGGTGACGCGGTCGCGGTTCTCGACGGTGATGGACAGGAGATCGCGCGCGGCCTGTGTGCTTATTCAGCCGAGGATTCGCGCCGCATCATGGGCCACAAAAGCGGTGAAATAGAGACTCTTCTGGGCTACCGTGGCCGCGATGAAATGATCCATCGCGACGATCTCGTGCTGGTATAGGCGCAGGGCGTTGTAGGACCTAGTGAATGGAATCCAACATATGGAACCCATACGATCGCGTATCCCGGTAGCTCGGCAGGAGGAAGCCCGCAGGCGATGCTTTTGCATCGTCGAGGGGTTTCGACGGACCGAGGGGCCGGGATACGCGACCCACAGGGCGGCTTGCCGAGCCCGCCGGCCGCGTTACGCGAAGCTTCCGATACGACGGCATCGCCACGCTTCGCGCGCCTAACCGGCGATCTCGGCAAGCCGTCGTATGGGTGCCATATGTTAGATTTCATCCACTAGGAGAAACAACGGATTCAATCATGTCAGTCGCCGAGCGCACCGCCCCGGATTCCGAGGACCGCGATCTCCACGCGGAGATGATCGCGATCGGCCGTGCTGCGCGTGGCGCGGCCACCGAACTTGCCCGAGCGTCGACCGCCGCCAAGAATGCCGCTTTGCGCGCTGCCGCACAGGCCCTGCGTGACGAAGGCGACCGATTGCTGAGCGCCAATCAGCATGACCTCGACGACGCTGGCGATCTCAACGCCGCGATGCGCGACCGGTTGGTCCTCACCGGCGATCGCATTGAGGCGATGGCGCGCGGCCTCGAAGAAGTCGCCGAACTCGATGATCCCATCGGCTCGATTATCGACAGCTGGGAACGACCCAACGGATTGGCCATCAGCCGGGTTCGCGTGCCGCTCGGCGTCATCGGCATCATCTACGAATCACGTCCCAACGTAACCGCGGACGCGGGTGCGCTGTGCATCAAATCAGGCAATGCGGTGATCTTGCGCGGTGGCTCTGAAAGCTATCACTCGTCACAAGCAATCCACGCTTGCCTGGTACGCGGGCTCAAAGCGGCCGACCTGCCTGAGGCAGCGGTGCAACTTGTGCCGACCCCCGATCGTGCCGCCGTGGGCGAGTTGCTGCGGATGAGCGACTACGTCGACGTCATCGTGCCGCGCGGCGGGCGATCGCTGATCGAACGCGTGCGCGACGAAAGCCGGATCCCGGTGATCTCCCATCTTGACGGCAATTGCCACGTCTACGTCGACCGCGCTGCAAATCTCGATATGGCGGTCAACATTGTTCATAACGCCAAACTCAGGCGAACCGGCATTTGCGGCGCCGCCGAGTCGCTTCTCATCGATCGACCCACCGTAGCAACGCATTTGCCCGCGATCCTTGATGATTTGATCGATGCCGGCTGCGAGATCCGCGGTGATGCCGAAACTTGCAATCTTGACCAGCGGGTCGTCCCCGCCAGCGAGGCGGATTGGGATACCGAATACCTCGATGCGATCATCTCGGTGAAAGTCGTCGACGGGGTCGACCAGGCGATCGAACACATCAGCCAACACAGCTCCCATCACACCGAAAGCATCATCACCGAGGATGCCGGCGCCGCGGAAAAATTTCTTGGCGAAATCGATAGCGGAATAGTCCTCCACAATGCGTCGACCCAATACGCCGATGGTGGCGAGTTCGGAATGGGCGCAGAGATCGGCATTTCGACCAGCAAGTTCCACGCCCGCGGACCGGTCGGCGTCGAACAACTAACGAGCCTGAAATACGTCGTGCGCGGTTCTGGTCAGGTGCGGCCCTGACCTACCTTCTGCCGCATGTACTTTTAGTCGGTGGCTTGACCCATCGGGGTCAACTCTAGCTTGAACAGTTCCAACTCTAGCGTTCTCCGGCATCGCGACCCTGCCTTCGCCATCCATGGCGACCGGCGGATCGGTCTGCTTGGCGGCTCGTTCAATCCCGCCCATGAGGGCCATCGCCATATCAGCCTGTTGGCGCTCAAACTGCTCGGACTTCATCAAGTGTGGTGGCTTGTTTCGCCCCAGAATCCGCTGAAGCCAAGCCGGGGCATGGCGCCCTTCGAGGACCGCACGACCGAGGCGCGCGTGGTTGCACGCCATCCGCTCATTCGCGTGAGCGAAATCGAAGCCAGCCTCGGCACCCGCTACACCGCCGATACGTTGCAAGTGCTGAATACCACCCATCGCCACATGCGCTTCGTCTGGATTATGGGTGCGGATAATTTGCTGCAATTGCCAGGTTGGCGGCGGTGGCCGGATATCTTCGAATCCGTTCCCATTGCGGTGTTTGATCGGCCCACCTATTCTTTGCGGGCTTTGCAAGGAAAAGCCGCACGCCGCTTCAGAGGCGCACGTATTCATCCGCGCCAGGCTCGCCGATTGGCGAGCCTAACCCCACCCGCATGGGTATTCCTAGACCGGGCGCGTGACCCGCGTTCGGCGACAGCAATCCGCGTTCAACGTGGTGACGCCAACCCGTCATGACATTCTCAAGGGAGATCCGATCATAGGACGACCACCATCCGCCGACCTACCCGGCGACACGCAGCAGCATTCGCACGAGACGATCGCACTGCGCGATCTTATCGAACAATCCCTCACCGATGGCAAAGCGCAAGATATCGTCACGATAGACCTGCTCGGCAAGACCACGATAGCCGATTTCATGATGGTCGCGTGCGGCGGTTCGCTGCGACAGGTGAACGCGCTGACCGAACGTTTGCGTGTGGATCTGAAAAAAATCCTACGGCGAACGCCGACGGTCGAAGGGCAGGAAACCTGCGACTGGGTGCTGATCGACGCGGGTGACGTCGTCGTCCATTTGTTCCGGCCCGAAGTGCGTCGTTTCTACAATATCGAGAAAATGTGGACCGTCGACTTTTCGGCCGAGCAAGTCGCGGTCTGAGTTGCGGGACTGTATGGGCCTTTGGTCTTAGGACCTCTTGGGACCCATTAACACCTTAGCGCTTCGATTCACGCCGCCATGAAAATCACGATTGCGGCCGTCGGCCGGCTACGATCCGGCCCGGCCAAGACTCTGTTCGACGACTATACGAAGCGCCTGAAGTGGCCGGTGACGCTGCGCGAAGTCGGCAACGGTCGCGGCTCGTCGGCGGCCGAGCGCTTACGAAACGAAACCAAGGCACTCGCCGGCGCCATTCCCAAAGGCGCAACCGTTGTTGGGCTCGATGAAGCTGGAGATCAGCTCTCCAGCCGTAAGTTTGCCGCGCGGCTCGAGCAATGGCGCGACGGCGGCGTAAAGGAACTTGCCTTTGTGATCGGTGGCGCCGATGGCCTCGCCGCCGAAATTACCGCCGACGCGGCCAGGATGATCGCGTTAGGTCCACAAACCTGGCCTCATTTCCTGGTCCGCGCCATGTTGGCGGAGCAACTCTACCGGGCCTATACGATCTTAACGGGCCACCCCTACCATCGCGAATGATTCCCGGATCGATCGATGGGCCAGCGATCGATCCAACTAGCCAGTCCCGCCGACCAAGGCTATAACGCCGCAATGGTGGCAATAAACCGGCCGAAGCCCGTTATTCTTTGCGTTCTCGACGGTTGGGGACACCGCGAGGAGCGCGCTCACAACGCAATTGCGCTCGCGCGTACACCGTCGCTGGACCGACTTTTCGCATCCTCGCCCCACGTCCTCCTCAATGCATCATCGAGTGATGTCGGATTGCCGCTCGGTCAAATGGGAAACTCCGAGGTCGGTCATATGAATCTCGGTGCGGGCCGCGTCGTCGTCCAGGATTTGCCTCGGGTTGATGCCGCGATCGCGGACGGCACGCTGTTTCAAACGCCAGTTTTCGCCGATTTGATTGGTACGCTGAGAAAAAGTGGCGGCACCTGCCACGTCCTCGGACTGCTGTCGCCCGGCGGTGTGCATGCTCATCAAACCCATATCGCAGCGTTCGCACGCGAAGTAGCGGCCCACGACGTACCGGTTGCCATTCACGCATTTCTCGACGGCCGCGACACACCGCCCAAAAGCGCCCTGGCATATTTGTCCGAATTCCTCAGCGAATTGCCCGAAACCGGCGTTACGATGGCAACCGTGAGCGGTCGTTACTATGGGATGGACCGCGACCAGCGCTGGGAGCGGGTCGAACGGGCGTATCGCGCAATTGCATTGGGCGAGGGCGGTCACGCCGGCGGCCCAATCGAGGCGGTCAGCGCGGCGTACGAGGCCGGAATCACCGACGAATTCATCGCCCCCACCGCGATCGGCAGCTATGCAGGAATGGCCGCGGGGGACGGCCTAGTGATGATGAATTTCCGGTCCGACCGGGCGCGGGAAATCCTCTCCGCGTTGGTCGATCCGTCGTTCGATGGGTTTGCCCGGGCGGGAATGAACGACTTTGCCAGTAGGGTCGGGTTGGTTTCCTATTCGGCAGCCCTCGACCGCCAATTGACCGCGCTGTTACCGCCGGTAGCAGTGCTGGCCTCGCTGGGAGAACTGATCGCCGCCGCGGGTCTGAACCAACTGCGCATTGCCGAGACCGAGAAATACGCGCACGTCACGTTCTTCTTCAACGGCGGTGTTGAGGAACCCTTCGCGGGTGAAGAACGTATCCTAATCCCGTCACCGAAGGTCGCTACCTACGACCTCAAGCCCGAAATGTCGGCCTTTGATGTCACCGACCAGCTTATCGAAGCGATCGAACGGGGCCATTTCGATTTCATCCTCGTCAACTATGCCAATACCGATATGGTCGGGCACACTGGAAATCTTGACGCTGCAATCAGTGCGGTCGAAGCCGTCGACACCTGCGTTAGCCGCGTTGCGGACGCCGTAGTGAAGAGCGGCGGGACGCTTATTGTGACCGCCGATCACGGCAACGCTGAACGGATGTTCGATCCCACAACCGCGCAAGCACACACCGCGCACACCACCGAACTGGTGCCGTGTCTTATCGTCAACGCACGATCCCAGGGGCTGGCACAGGGGCTGGCGAAAAAGGAGGGGCGGCTTGCCGACGTCGCGCCAACTGTTCTCGCCCTGCTTGGAATCTCGCAATCCGATCAGATGACCGGCCGCTCTCTGATCGGGACCGATGAACGTCAAGCCATTGCTTAGCCGCCGAATAATAATCGTCGTCGTCGCGCTCGGCGCCATGACGATGGCGCAAGCAAGAGCCGCCGACGGCAAGCAGCAGCTTCTAGAGATAGAAAGGGCGATCGAGGATAGTCGGGCACGCGAGCAACGATCGGCCAGTGACGCCAGCGATCATCAAGCCGAAATTGAACGATTACGTCGCGATTCCGTGCAAAAAGCGCGGGTCGAAAGACGCCGAGAAGCCAAGATCGCCGCGCTAGGAAGGCAACTCGGCGCCTATGGCCGTGAGGAAGTGTCGCGCGAACGTTCACTCACCGCGCGGCGCGAAGAACTGGCAGCTTCGCTAACCGCGCTTCAGAGGATTGCCCGAAAACCGCCCGAGGCGTGGCTCGCAAGTCCGGCTTCGGCGGTCGATTCCGTGCGCAGCTCAATTCTTATGGGCTCCCTAACACAACGCCTCGAGGCCGACGCACGCCGGCTCGGCGCTCAACTCGATGCGTTGCGCAAATTACGCACCGAGATCGCCGCCCAGAAGGAGGACCTCGCCAATAATTCGGCATCGCTCGAACGCGAACGTCACGAACTCGACCAGCTGATCGTCCGCAAAGGCAAGGCGCGGGCTCGTTTAACGTCGAATGCGAAGCGCGAAGCTGGCAGGCTGGCAAAGCTAGTCGGCGAAGCAAAATCTCTACGTGCGTTGATCGCAACGCTCGAGGCTGGAAGCGCCGCGCTGACGCCGTCCGGCACGAAGCCGATTCCGAAACCGCGAGCCGCACCCAAGCGTAAAAACATGCAGACGTTCCAATCTGCTCGCGGTCGAATGCCGTTCCCAGCTCAAGGTAACATCCTCCGTGGATTCAATGAGCCGGATGCCGGCCGAACCCGCACCAAGGGCATTCAGATCGCCACCCTCTCCGGTGCGCAGGTGTTGGCACCCCACGATGGCGAAATCGTGTTCGCGGGACGCTTTCGCAGCTATGGGCAACTCTTGATAATCGCCCATGGCGGGGGATATCATACGCTTGTTGCAGGTTTGTCCCGCGTAGATGTAACCGTCGGCCAAATGCTGCTCTCTGGAGAACCCGTAGGACGGATGGCTGGGGAGAACGGCACAAACCCGATCCTATATATTGAAATGCGTCGCAACGGTGCGCCATTCGACCCGATACCGTGGCTCGCGGCACTCGAACACGAGGTAAGTGGATAATGCGCAGGGCATTGCTTGCCGGCATCGCCGGTATTTTGATCGTAGCCACTCCGGCTCCTGGTTTTTCCGAAAGCTCGGATACCTACCGGCAATTAAACTTGTTTGGAGACGTTTTCGAACGCGTGCGGGCAGATTATGTCGTGGACGTTACCGACAAAGATCTGATCGAGGCGGCAATCAAGGGCATGTTGTCCTCACTGGATCCTCATTCCTCCTACCTGAATGCCGACACCTACAAACGCATGCGGGAAACCACCCGCGGCGAATTCGGCGGCCTCGGCATCGAAGTCAGTATGGAGAACGGTTTCGTTAAGGTTATTTCTCCGATCGAGGACACGCCGGCCTTCCGCGCGGGAGTCAAACCTGGCGACCTGATCACCCACCTCGACGACGAACCGGTGCTCGGACTTACGCTGCGCGACGCTGTCGACAAGATGCGGGGGCCGATCAATACCGATATCACCCTTACGGTTGCGCGCGTGGGTTCGGAGAAACCGCTCAAGATTACGATCAAGCGGGGCATAATTCCGGTTCGTTCGGTGCGCGGGCGGGCCGAAGGCAACGTCGCCTACGTCCGGATTTCTTCCTTCACAGAGCAAACCGAATCTGGCCTGAAGAAGGCCATCGGGGAAATCAGTGAGAAGATCGGCAAGGGGATGGAGGGCCTTATCCTCGATCTACGCAGCAATCCCGGTGGGTTGCTCGACCAGGCTATCGCGGTATCAGACGCATTTCTCACGCAGGGCGAAATCGTTTCGACCCGGGGCCGGCGAACCCAAGATTCCAAGCGTTACAACGCACGTGGCGGCGACCTCGTTAAGGGAAAAACGATCATTGTCTTGATCGACGGAGGGTCTGCGTCCGCGTCCGAGATTGTCGCGGGCGCCCTACAAGATCATAAACGAGCGATTATTCTTGGCACCAAGTCGTTTGGTAAAGGATCCGTGCAAACGATCGTGCCGCTCGGTCCACATGGGGCGATTCGTCTTACCACGTCGCGGTATTACACGCCTTCCGGGAGGTCGATCCAGGCCACTGGTATTGATCCCGACATTTTTGTCCCGCGGGCGCGGCTTGAACTTCTCGACACCGGACCGTCGCGCAGCGAAGCGTCGTTGCGCGGGCATCTGGCGGGCCAGGGCGAAAGTGAAGGCGACGGTGACGATAAGAAGGCGGCGGACGACAAGGCAAACGATACGCCGCCGGAAGACTATCAGCTAACGCGCGCAGTCGATCTCATGCACGCGCTGGCGCTTTATGGCGGCCGTGCGGCAAGCGCAAACTAGGGCCTATCCCGGGAAGATCGCGAGATCACATAGTGCCAAAGAGACCCGCGGAACGAGCAAAGCGCAGGCCTGGACGCCGACCGTCAACACCTGAACCCACGCAATCGGAAGCCCGTTTCCGCCCCTCAGCGCTGGCAATTACATCGCTCTCAGTGGCCGCCATCTTTGCCGCAATGATCGGCTGGGCGCAGGTTACCCACGATCCCGAAGTCCGCGAGGAGGACCCCAAAACCGCGGAGTCCGCGGACCCACCGTCGGCGACGTCGGGTAGTCAGCCGGCGATGCAAGCAGCGTCCAGCGATACGGAACAAATGTCGTCGCGTATGCCCCAAGCGCCGGCTGAAGTTGGTGAACGCAAAACCCAGCCACCGACTACTTCGACAACTACTGGTATTCGACCCGACATCGCCACAGCCGATGCAGCCGCAGATGAGGCGCGTACGTCCGAAGCATCGCCGAGCGCGTCGATGCGGCCCGAAGTCGAGCGCGATGCGAGCGGTGGCGAGGAAAAAATGGCCGCGAAGCCCGGTATCACTCCCGATATTGCATCGGAGGAAACCGGGTCTACGACCGCAGCGGCTAGCAAACCTGTCCCCGCGACAAAAGATCCCGCCGAAAAAGCCGAAGTCGCAGCAAAGCCGGACAAGGCGGATACGATCAAACATGACATAGCTTCCGACACCGCGGTCTCGACGAGATCGTCGAGCGAAGGGATTGCACCGGACATCACGAAAAACGACGAACCCACGAAGACCGCGTCAGTTGCGCCTGATATCGTGCAAGAAGACGACACGGAAGGAGAGGCTTCGAAAGAAACTGAACCGTCCGCCAAGACCGCGGCGCCGCCGACCGATCAGCCAAGCAATCAACCAGGCGAAGTCGTGATGGCGCCGGTTCCAGATCCGGCGATCATCATGGAGCCGCCGCAAGGGGCGCTGCCGGTAATCTCAGCCGATGGTCGCCAGGCGTGGCGCGTTTATGCGCGTCCGTTCCGCGACGCCAAGCCGGACAAAGCTCTTATAGCCATTCTTCTCGGTGGAATGGGTATGAGCCAATCGGCCACCAATGCAGCGATCCAACAACTTCCCGGCGAAGTAACGCTGTCATTCGCGGCTTATGCGCGGGGTCTACCGCAATGGATATCCGGCGCGCGCGCCGCCGGTCATGAAGTCTTGCTGCAACTGCCTATGGAGCCGCTCAGTTATCCGGCCAACGACCCGGGCCCGCATACGCTGCTCACCTCGCTGTCGCCGGCTGAAAACATTGATCGAATGGAATGGGTTCTAAGTCGGGTTACCGGCTATGTAGGCGTGACGAGCTTTATGGGATCCAAATTCACCACCTCGCCGGATCACCTACAGCCGATCTTGATAGAGCTGAAGCGACGTGGACTTTTGTTTCTCGACACCGGCGCAACCCGCGACAGCGTCGCCGCCCGTATCGGCCTGGATATGGGGCTTCCGATCGTCGTCAGCGATAGATTCTTCGATCAGCGCGCGTCGCGTGTCGCAATCGATGCTCATTTTCTCGAACTCGAACAAATCGCGCGACGCGGAAGCATTGCGGTCGGCATCGGTTATCCGTATCCGGTTACGATCGAGCGGCTGGCAGCGTGGATACCCTCGCTTGCGCAAAAAGGAATCGAGTTGGCACCGATCTCCGCGATCGTCGATCGCATTCATCGGTCCCGACCGTCCCCCGCCCAAGCAGCAAAAGCAACGCCAGGCTGAGTGCGGTGACATCGGAGACGGCCGACGACGATGCCGCCGCGCTACCAATGCGCCCGTGCGCCGGCATTATGGTTCTCGACAGGGTGGGCCGCGTTCTCGTCGCCCAACGCAACGATCGGAACAGTGACGCGTGGCAGATGCCGCAAGGTGGAATCGATACGGGCGAAACACCGCGCCAAGCGGCATTGCGCGAACTCGAAGAAGAAATCGGAACGGCCAACGTCGAGATCATTGGCGAGACCGAAGGCTGGTTGGACTACGACTTGCCGGCGGATCTGGTGGGCCAAGTGTGGGGCGGACGCTTCCGCGGACAAACGCAGAAGTGGTTCGCCGTCCGCTTCTTAGGTGACGATAGCGAGATCGATGTGAATCGCGGCGCGCACACCGAATTCGATAACTGGCGATGGCTCGAACCCGCTCTGCTTCCCGACGTAATCGTGCCGTTTAAGAAAGCGGTCTACGAAGCCTTGCTCGTGGAGTTCGCTGGGCTGATCGACGATCTCCGCCGCCAAGCCTAGAACGCTCCACGGCTTCGCTCATAAAGCGGTAGGACCGTCTAAGTTACCGCGCCCTGAAGGTGGCGAGAGCGTACCTGGAAAAGCTGCCAACCCAAGCGAACCGCAACGTTGGCGAAACGGCCTTGCGGGCTGATCCCAATTGCTTTCAGCACCATGTTGATGCCGTGTGCGACGTGGCCGAACCGGTAGTGGCAATACGCACGCCTCGCATAGGCGCGATAATGGATCCGACGATCATAGGGGCTAGCATCACCTGAGCCGCAATAATACGCGTACGCCAATTCATCGTCGTCGCTCTCCCAAGCTCGCGAGACAGCGACCCAAAGCCGCGCAAGCAACGTCGATTTTTCGAGCCCACGATAGTGCTTGGAGGTCTTGTAAAAGAGTTTGTAATGGCGAAATTCATCAGCCGCGATATTGCCGCAAATCTGCTTCAGTAGGGGCTCATCGACCGCGTCGCGCAGAGCGCTGTAAAACGAACTGGTTCCAACTTCAACGACGCAACGGGCAATCAATTCGCTGGTGCGCGAACCGCGTACCGATTCGGTGGCATCCAACGGGAGGATGTGACCTTTCCTAAATCGGTCGAAGGCCTCTTCAAAATCCCAATTGGGATCGGCAAGCTCGGCCCAGCGGCGCAGTGCGCATCCGTGTTGAAGTTCTTCACTGCCCCAGCGCGCTACGTCCTTTTGAAATTCCGGATCGTCGTGAAACACGTGGCACAGGTAAACCACGTAGTCGTCGCTGTGGCTCTCGACCATCGATGCGGCTTTGACTCCGAGGAGTACATCGGGATCGACCTTTTGCGGGTCGAATGCCTGCCACGCGATGTCGTCTAGCGTCCATTGCCGTCCCATTTGTTCTCCCTCAAGGACCGGGCGCTTTGCGCGACGAAATAGTAATAATTCTTACCCCCACGTTCCAGTGTGGTTATATTTTTTCATAAAAATCAACTGATTAAGGGGCCGTCGAGGTGGTTAGCTCGCACCCGCCAGGAGCTCATTAAGGGTGCGAACCTCGTGGTCGGCGTGATGGCGCGTTTCATCTGTCTTCGCGTTGACGAAATCTTCTTCAGCAGTCTTAATCCGCTGCTCAATCTCGACTCGATCGAGTTCCGCGACCGGCACGGCTTCCTCGGCGAGCACGGTGCAGCGATCGGTCGTCACTTCCACGAAGCCGTCGCGCACGAAGAACCGCGCGCTCACCGCGCCACCGTCGTGGATCTCGACGATGCCCGGGCGCAACGCCGAAATCAGCGGTTGATGCCCGACCATGGCGCCGAAATCGCCTTCGGTCCCCGGCACGACAATCATATCGGCCTCGGTCGAAACCAGCAGGCGGTCTGGGGAGACCAGATCGAAGGTGAGTTTTTCGGCCATGTGATTGCCCGACTAGGCGGCCTCGGCCGCCATTTTCTTCGCCTTCTCGATGGCCTCATCGATAGTGCCGACCATGTAGAACGCCGCCTCGGGCATGTCGTCATGTTTGCCGTCGCAAATCTCTTTGAAACCACGAATGGATTCCTCGAGCGGGACGAGCAGGCCGGGCGTGCCGGTAAACACCTCGGCAACATGGAACGGTTGCGACAGGAAACGTTGCATTTTACGCGCCCGTGCCACCGTCAACCTGTCTTCCTCGCTGAGCTCATCCATGCCCAGGATCGCGATGATGTCCTGCAATGCCTTGTAGGTTTGCAGAATACGCTGCACCTCACGCGCAACGTTGTAATGCTCGTCACCGACGACGCGCGGATCGAGAATTCGCGACGTAGAATCGAGCGGATCGACCGCCGGATAGATGCCGAGTTCGGCGATCTGTCGGTTCAGCACGGTCGTCGCATCGAGATGGGCAAAAGAGGTCGCTGGTGCCGGGTCGGTGAGATCATCGGCCGGGACATAAATTGCCTGGACCGAGGTAATGGATCCCTTGTTGGTCGAGGTGATTCGTTCCTGGAGCAAACCCATATCGGTTGCTAGGGTCGGCTGATAACCAACCGCACTCGGTATCCGGCCGAGGAGCGCAGAGACCTCCGAACCCGCCTGCGTAAAGCGGAAGATATTGTCGATGAAGAGCAAAACGTCTTGCCCTTCTTCGTCGCGAAAGTATTCGGCCAGCGTCAGCCCGGTCAGGCCAACCCGCGCGCGCGCGCCGGGCGGCTCATTCATCTGCCCAAACACCAGCGCTGCTTTGGATTCACCCTCAAGCTTGATCACGCCCGAATCGATCATCTCGTGATAGAGGTCGTTGCCTTCGCGCGTACGCTCACCAACCCCAGCAAACACCGAATAGCCGCCATGTGCTTTGGCGATGTTGTTGATCAATTCCTGAATAATGACGGTTTTGCCAACCCCGGCACCGCCAAACAGCCCGACCTTACCGCCCTTGGGATAGGGTTCGAGCAGATCGATAACCTTAATACCGGTAACCAGGATCTCGGTTTCGGTCGATTGATCGATAAATGCAGGCGCCGGTCTGTGAATCGGCGCTCGCGCCTTAGTTTTAATCGGGCCCCGGCCGTCGATCGGCTCACCGAGGACGTTGAGCAAGCGGCCCAGCGTCTCCGGGCCAATTGGAACTGTAATGGCCTCGCCCGTGTCGGTAACGTCGTGCCCGCGCACCAATCCGTCGGTGGTGTCCATCGCGATAGTGCGCACGGTTGATTCGCCAAGATGTTGCGCCACTTCGAGGACTAACCGGGTGCCGCCATTGTCGCATTCGAGCGCGTTGAGAATCGGCGGCAGGTGGCCTGCTGGAAACTCCACGTCGACTACCGCGCCCGTGATCTGCTTCACTCGTCCGACAACATTGGTCGCCATCGTTCTTACTCCCGTCTTCCTCTTCGGCTCGCCTACAACGCTTCGGCGCCCGAGATAATCTCGATTAGTTCGCTGGTTATCATCGCTTGACGCGCCCGGTTGTAGTTGAGGGTCAAGCGATTGATCATGTCACCCGCGTTGCGCGTTGCACTATCCATCGCGCTCATGCGCGCACCCTGCTCGCTGGCCGCATTCTCCAACAGTGCCCGGTAGATCTGCACCGCCAGATTACGCGGCAGAAGGTGTTCCAAAATCTCTTGCTCGCCGGGCTCAAGTTCAAAATAGATGCTCGCCACGGGATCGTCGGCCGGGTCGATCACCGGCACTTCTGCCGGGATCAAACGCTGGTGGGTCATGACCTGGGTGATGACCGATTTATACCGGTTGAAGAACACGCTGCAGACGTCGAATTCGCCCGCTTCGAACATGTCGGTGATTTTTTTTGATACCGGCGCGACAAAACCAAAGGTCAGTCGACGGACACCGTCGAAGTCGACCTCGTGAACAATATAGTCGCCAAATTCTCGGCGTAACTGGTCGCGACCTTTGCGGCCGATGCACATGATCTTGACGGTTTTGCCGCTGCTAAGGAGATCGTGAATATGACGTCGCGCACCGCGCACGATCGATGAATTAAAACCACCGCACAGCCCGCGATCGGCAGTCGCGACCACGACAAGATGAACCTCGTCCTTGCCGGTGCCCGACAGCATCGGCGGCGCGTTCGGAGAATCAGCAATTGAATCCGCCAAAGTCGCGATCATCCGCTCCATACGCTCGGCATAGGGGCGCGACGCCTCTGCCTGCTCCTGCGCCCGGCGTAGTTTCGATGCGGCAACCATCTTCATCGCCTGGGTGATCTTCTGCGTCGACTTGACGCTGGCGATGCGATTGCGAAGGTCTTTAAGACTCGGCATTAGCTTGGCTCAGGCGTGGCCTTAGGCGAACGATTTCGCGAAGTTCTCGAGGATGTCTTTGAGTTTGGTTTCGGTCTCGCCCGAAAGCGCCTGCTCCTCGCGTATCGTCGTGAGCAAATCGCCGTGCGAAGCACGCATCTCGCGCAGAAACTCTTGCTCGAAGCGCGTCACATCGCGCGGCCCGACCTCATCGAGATACCCCCGCGTGCCGGCAAAGATCGATACCACCTGCTCTTCGACCGGCATTGGCTGATATTGGTCCTGCTTCAACAACTCAGTTAAGCGTTCGCCGCGCGCAAGCAAACGCTGCGTTGTGGGATCAAGGTCCGAGGCGAACTGAGCGAACGCAGCCATCTCGCGATACTGCGCGAGTTCAAGCTTGATCGATCCGGCAACCTGTTTCATCGCTTTGATTTGGGCGGCCGACCCGACCCGGCTGACCGAAATACCGACGTTAATCGCGGGCCGGATACCCTGATAGAACAGATCGGTTTCGAGAAAAATCTGCCCGTCCGTGATCGAGATGACGTTGGTTGGGATATAGGCCGAAACGTCACTGGCCTGGGTCTCGATCACCGGCAAAGCCGTCAACGAGCCTGAACCCTCTTCCGCGCTCATCTTGGCTGCGCGCTCCAACAGGCGCGAATGCAGATAGAACACATCGCCTGGAAACGCCTCACGGCCGGGCGGGCGACGCAGCAACAGCGACATCTGCCGATAAGCGATCGCGTGCTTGGATAGATCGTCATAGACAATCAGGCCGTGCATACCGTTGTCGCGGAAATACTCGCCCATCGTGCACCCGGCATAGGGCGCCAGGTAGAGGAGCGGCGCCGGTTCGGACGCGGTCGCCGAGACGACGATCGTGTATTCCAATGCGCCTGCGTCAGCGAGAGTCTTGACGACCTGGGCGACGGTGGATCGCTTTTGGCCAATCGCGACATAGATGCAGTAAAGCTTCTTGCTCTCATCGCCACTCGCATTGATCTCTTTTTGATTGATGATCGTATCAATCGCGACTGCGGTTTTTCCGGTCTGCCGGTCACCAATGATCAGTTCGCGCTGTCCCCGCCCGACCGGGACGAGACTGTCGAGCGCTTTGAGGCCGGTCTGCATCGGTTCGTGAACCGACTGGCGCGGAATGATACCTGGCGCCTTGACTTCGATTCGTTTGCGCTCGGCTTCGATCGGCCCCTTGCCATCAATCGGATTGCCGAGCGGATCGACGACCCGCCCCAGCAGGCCTTTGCCGACCGGAACATCAACAATCGTGCCCGTGCGCTTGACGATGTCACCCTCGTTGATGCCGCGGTCTTCACCGAAAATAACGACACCGACATTATCGCTCTCGAGATTGAGGGCCATGCCCTTTACCCCATTGGCGAACTCCACCAGTTCGCCCGCCTGGACGTTATCCAGGCCGTAGACGCGAGCCACGCCATCACCGACCACAAGCACCTGCCCGACTTCGGATACGTCGGCTTCGGTGCCGAAATTCGAGATCTGTTCCTTAAGGATCGAGGAAATCTCGGCGGCACGGATATCCATCACGCAACCCCTTTCATCGCTAACTCGAGTTTCTGTAACTTGGTACGTATCGAAGAGTCGAACATACGCGACCCGACACGCACAACGAGACCGCCAACAAGGCCGCTATCGACGGTGGTGTCCAACTTCACCTCCTGGCCCATGATCTCGGCCAGGCTGCCGCCCAGCGCGGACACCTGATCCTCGGACAAAGGCTTGGCGGAGGCGACCTGCGCAGTGATCTCGCCGCGGTGCTCAGCCAGCAACCGATCGAAGACATCAATCATCTGATCGAGGGCGAAAAGACGTCGGTTATTGGCAACGGTGCCGACAAAACGCCCAGTAAGGTTGCCGATTCCCGCAGCCGCGAAGATCGCTTGGAGCGCGCCGAGTTGCTGGTCGCGGGTCAGGATAGGGCTTCTTAGCAGGCGTCGCAGATCTTCGCTGTCGGCGATCATCGATTTGATCGCCGCAAGATCAGCCGCGATTTCATCGAGCGCCTTCTGCTCGAGGCCGAGCTCAAACAGAGCCGTCGCGTAACGGCCCGCGAGCCCACTCACAGGAGAGGTCTCAGCAACCACCTAATTGATCCTCGCGCACCCCGGGGGAAGGTCCCTAAACGTTTGATATTCTTATGCAAAATCGTGACGGGATCGCTTGAAAAAGCCCCCGCCGGAAGCGCGCGATACCTAGCATACCTGTGTTATGCCTTGCAAGACGGGTCGCAGGCCGAAAACGACCCGCAAGTTGGCGCTATTTAATCGATTTCAAAGAAAACTATAAGGATCGATGTCGACCTGAATACGCGCATGCCGGGGTGGCGTGTAATCGCCCAACCACCGGGATACCAAATTCTGAACGTTGACATGGCGTTCGGCCATTACCAGGAAGCGATGGCGGTAGCGACCGCGCAATAGAAAAAGTGGCGCTGGGGCGGGACCGAGGATGCGCGCGCCGTCGAGATCAGCGGGAATGCTATTGGCCAGGGCCGCGCAAACTTCCAAGGCTCGGCGCTCGTCCGGTGCCGAAACGATAATGGCTGCCAAGCGCCCGAACGGCGGCAGGTTGAAATGCTGGCGTTCCGCGGTCTCGCTGGCGATAAATCGATCTCGTTGCCCCGAGATAAGCGCTTGCATGACGGGATGCTCGGGCCCGTAGGTTTGCAGTAAAACGCGCCCGGGATGCTCAGCGCGCCCGGCCCGACCCGACACTTGTGCCAGCAACTGGTAGGTCCGCTCGGCCGCGCGGAGATCGCCGCCCGTGAGACCCAGGTCAGCGTCCACAACGCCAACCAACGTTAGCATCGGGAAATGATGGCCCTTAGCGACGATCTGCGTTCCAACCAGGATATCAATCTCGTGATTTTCCATCTGGTCGATAAATTCGGCGGCCTGGGTCGGGCTCGAAATCGTGTCGCTGGCCATGATTGCTAAGCGCGCCTCCGGTAGCAGCTCCGCGACTTCCTCGGCAACGCGCTCGACGCCCGGTCCACAGGCGGCAAACGCGCCTGCGGCGCCGCACGCCGAGCAAACATCCGGTTTTGGCACCGTGAAGCCACAATGGTGGCACTGCAATTGCCGGGTGAGACGATGATCGACCAGCCACGTACTGCAATTGGGACACGACATGCGGTCGCCGCACTCGCGGCACAGCGTAAGGGGGGCGTAGCCACGCCGGTTCAGAAACAGCATCGACTGCTCGCCAGCCGCGAAATTGTCGGTCAGGGCCTGGGACAAAGCGCCGGAAATCCATTTGGTGGCCGGGAGTTTCTCGTCGCGCATGTCGACCGCGGCGATCTCCGGCAAGTTTGCGCGGCCGATGCGATCGGGTAATTCGAGCCGCTCATAACGTTCTCGATCGATATTGACGAGCGTTTCAAGGGACGGCGTGGCCGATGCGAGGATGATTGGAAAGTCACCGATCGATGCCCGAACCACCGCCATATCGCGGGCGTTGTACATCACGCCATCTTCCTGCTTGAACGCCGTGTCGTGCTCCTCATCGACGACGATCAATCCCAACTCGCGAAACGGCAAAAACAATGACGATCGTGCACCAACAACTATTCGCGAACCGCCGAAGGCAACCGAGCGCCAGTTGCGACGCCGCTGAGTCTGCTTGAGGTCGGAATGCCACTCCGTCGGCCGCATACCAAAACGGGTTCTGAAGCGACGCAACCACTGCGCGGTCAACGCGATTTCTGGAAGTAGGACCAAGCATTGTTGGCCGCGCGCGAGCGCTTCGGCGATCGCTTCGAAGTAGACCTCGGTTTTGCCTGATCCGGTGACACCATCAAGCACGCTTGCAACAAATCCACCGTGCCGTATGTGGGCTGTTAACCGATCGGCGGCTCGGCGCTGCGCTTCGGTAAGTTTGGGAGCAAGACCGCTTGTCTCGCCTCCCGCCGCCGGTGTGAAGTCCTCCGGCAACTCAACCTCGGCAAGTGCGCCGGCCGTAACCAACCCTTGGATTATG
>Ga0115002_10003134_pt1 | contig 20825 bp, 18 predicted proteins | sample ArcticOcean_MG_C_8_FD_89576 | JGI IMG/M metagenome (GOLD analysis project Ga0115002, IMG submission 89576) | Marine microbial communities from western Arctic Ocean - ArcticOcean_MG_CB11_86 | ecosystem: Environmental > Aquatic > Marine > Oceanic | place: Arctic Ocean: Canada Basin | collected... | reverse complement strand
GTGCTGGCGCGTTGGCCTGATGATCGACGGCTGTTATTTTGCGATGAGTCCGGGGCGGGGGCGCCAATTGCTGACGCGCTCGCCGATGAGGTGCCGGGGGACTGGGCGGTGTTGATCGGGCCCGAGGGCGGGTTCTCGCCGGGTGAACGCGCGGCGATTGCGGCCAAGCCGTTTGCCTTGTCGGTTGCGCTGGGTTCGCGCGTGCTGCGTGCCGATACCGCGGCGATTGCAGCGCTGACGATGCTCCAGGCCCACCTTGGAGACTGGCGCTAGTCGATCTTGAGCATCCTCAGCGCATTGCAGGATTGCGCCAAGCACTTGCAGCGGCTTTGCAATCCGAATAGATGGCAGCAATACTGAGGTTCAACAATCAAAAACGACTTTGGGCTTTCAACGATGATAGCGTGTAACACGCCCCGCCGCGTGGGTGGCTAGCTTTGTCAGCGCCACCGACAGATGAACCGGGTATTCCGGTTGAGAACAAACAGCACCTTGTCGACTTCATCGAATCGGGCTGCAAGCCTCCGGAAGCCTGGCGGATTGGCACCGAGCACGAAAAGTTCGCGTTTGATCTGAAGACCTTGCGGCCGCTGCCCTATGGCGGCACTCCTGGTATTCGCACCTTGTTGGAGGGGCTTACCCGGTACGGCTGGGAGCCTCATCTTGAAGATGGTAAGCCGATCGCACTGACCATGGACGGGCAAGGCATCACGCTGGAGCCAGGTGGGCAGTTCGAGTTGTCGGGCGCACCTTTAGAAGATATCCACCAGACCTGTATCGAGGTGAACACCCACCTCAAACAGGTCAAAGAAATCGGCATTGAGATCGGGTCCGGGATGTTGGGGTTGGGCTTCAACCCTAAATGGCAGAGGTCCGATGTGCATGTCATGCCCAAGGACCGCTACGGCATTATGGCGGCGTACATGCCGACCAAGGGCTCGATGGGTCTCGACATGATGTTGCGCACCTGCACGGTGCAGGTGAACCTCGACTTTCAATCCGAAGCCGACATGGTGAAGAAGTTTCGCGTTGGGCTGGCGTTGCAGCCGGTGGCGACTGCGTTGTTCGCCAATTCGCCTTTTACTGAGGGCAAGCCGAACGGATTTTTGTCGTTACGCAGCCACGTATGGACTGATACCGACCCGGACCGCTGTGGCATTTTGCCGTTTGTCTTTGAAGACGGAATGAGCTTTGAGCGCTATGCCGATCATGTGCTCGATGTGCCCATGTACTTCGTCTATCGCAATGGCGCGTATCTCGACGCGTCAGGACAAAGCTTTCGCGATTTCCTAGAGGGCAAACTACCGGCGCTGCCCGGTGAAAAACCGACGTTACGTGATTGGGAAGATCACATGACGACGCTGTTTCCAGAAATGCGGATGAAACGGTTTCTCGAATTTCGCGGCGCCGACAGTGGGCCGTGGGGCCGCATCTGTGCGCTGCCGGCGTTATGGGTCGGGCTGCTGTATTCGCAAACCGCACTCGATGCCGCATGGGACCTCGTCAAAGATTTCACGCAGGAAGAGCATACCTATCTGCGCGCGGCAGTGCCCAGGACGGCACTTAAGACACCGTTCCGCGACGGCACGGTTGGTGATCTAGCCTGGCAGGTGCTGAAGATTGCGCGGCAGGGTTTGCGAGACCGCGCGCGGCTTGATAGCGCGGGAACCGACGAGGCCGGCTTTCTCGATATTTTGGATAACATTCAAAAATCCGGCTGCTCACCAGCCGACGACTTGCTCGACCGCTACACCAACGTGTGGGGCGGCAACGTCGATCCCGTCTACGTGGAAGAAGCGTACTAGGGCGCTACGCCGCCGCAGGGGCCCGTCGGTCCCCCAACTCTTTGTATTGACGCGCGAATCGTAAAGTTCGTCACAGAACGATTCGACCATATGGCTCGCGAGAGCCTTGACCGCCGCCGAGCGTTCGCCCGGGGTGCGCTCCGACGACAGCACAGTGTCCGGTAGGGGCGGAGAACTCTTGGCCTCGGTTAAGGTCTGCATTTCCAGGGTCAGCGCGCTGCGGCCGATCGTGGTGATAGCGAGACCGGCATTCACGGCCACAAACAAGCCCATCAACGACGGAGACACATAGGCCCTGCGATGGGCGCGACCCATCTTGTCGAAAGCCGTGGCGGTGGACTAACGGACCTTGCGGGGTGCTGTAAACAAAGCGAGCGGTAGGGCCTGCTCATCTACCACGCGGTGATCGCGCGGCGGCGCCCAGACGACATTTACATCTTGAGCTTCACGTTCTCATTGTTAAGGGCGCCGCAGATCACCGCGACAAGAGCAATCTCGCCAGTCATCATCGTGTCGCGTAATTGGTCAGATGTTTCGCACCGCAGATCCAGCTGCACGCGGGGATGCGAGCGTGCGAGGGGCTGCGGGCGATGGACGCCAATTCATGACGTGACATTGGGGTCACGGCAGGTGAGGCGCGCTTGGCGTCCAGCACCCCGTGGTGGCGCTGGCCATCGAACTAGACTGTGCGCCCCTTTTTGCGATGGGGCGGCTATCATGCCGCCCGTGAGTGAACCTGATAATTCAAAAAGAGCACCCAAACCGTCCTCTCTTTTGAGGATGGTTATTGCGAAGATGCGCGGCGTGAACCGCCGTTATGTCGCCTATTTTGTCGTGAGCGGCATTGCGTTGGACGTCGTGGTTGTGGGGGGGGGGCTCTGGTGGGTGGGCGTCTTTGACGCCGGCCAATCGGCGGCGGTACACGATTCCCTCAAAGACTGTTTGCGTGGTGGCCAAAGCCAGGCCGGTGTTGCGATAATCGACACGTGCGTTGCGACGGTGGCGATTGCGACAGACGATCCAGAGGACCGGCGCGACCCGGCCAATGCGGATATTGCAGACCAAGCCCTGCGACAAATACAAGTGATCTGCCGCGTTGTTTTGGCGCGTGCGGCTCTGGAGCGTTGCGCCGAGGCGCCGGTGATCGAAGGCATCGTGCCGCAATTGGCGTTACGGACCCGGGTCGACGCACAGCTGAGGTTGGGTAATTACGAGCGGTTGCGTGAGGAAAGCGGGCGTCTGATCCGTTACGGCGATGAGTTCGGCTATCTCGCCCGCGGTATCGCTCATCACCTGACAGAAGACTACCTATCAGCGGTGGCCGACTACCGCGAGGCGATCAAACACTTCCCAGACGACCCAACGTTGCTCGACAATTTGGCGCGCGCCGAGGTTGCCGCACCGCCGTCCGAGAGTGTTAAGAAATTGTTAGGCAAGGACGTCTAGCGTTGCTGCATGGCAACAATAAGTAAACACAAACCGGAAGGCATGAGTTTTTATGCCGTGGGCTTAGCGCCCTCCAAGCGCGACAGCATCCGCAAATCTGCTTTTGAAATGCAGCAGGTGTGTCGCTACGGCGGGGTGCGCACCTACATGGCCGACAACCTGATTGCGGTCGCGCGCAACCTTGGCTTTACTCGCGACCACACGTTCTTGACCGCTGCTGTAGGGGCTTTCCAGGAACCCGAAGATCAGCACAAACTTTGGCGCTTGCATACGTATTGCTGGGCGATCTCGACAGCGCTCGGTCTCGAAGGCGCGCTGGTCGAGTGCGGAGTTTACAAAGGTCTTTATGCCGTCACGGCGCTGGGCACCTTAGGGACGGCCATTACGCCCGAGCGTGATTATTACCTGTACGATACGTTTCAAGGGTTGGACAACCGCTACGCCTCCGAGATGGAGATGCGGATGTCGGTCCCTGAATTCGCTGGCGAAGGGCTTGAGGCGCAGGTGCGCAAGCGTTTTGCGCCTTGGGCCAATGTTCACGTTGTTGCTGGGACAGTGCCGGATGTTCTGGCGGACACCGCGCCGGACCGCGTGGCATTTCTGCATCTTGATATGAACTGCGCTGAAGCCGAGATTGCGGCGCTTGAGTTCTTCTATGACCGCATCCCGGTGGGTGGGGTGATCTTGCTGGATGATTACGGCCGGTCGGAATACGAGCCTATGTTCGATGCCTACCAGGCCTGGTTTGGTGCGCGTAGTCACCGGATTTTAGAACTACCGACCGGTCAGGGCCTTATCGTCAAACACAGGGCGGGCTAGCGGCGCATATCAGCATTGACTCCATTTCGCGAACGGTTTTAGGGGCCGCGTGATGTGATGATGTTTCAGTCAATTAACACCATCATCACGACCCGCAGCGGCGATCCGTGGGGTTTCGACATGCACTAAACACAGCAGAAACAAACCGACACAGGCTCCTCCGGTATCCGGATGGGGCCTTCTTTGTGTCTAGAGACCGCCCTCCTCTGGCCTTTTGATGGTCGTGTGGAACTGGTCGGTCGTGGCATCCTAGGGTCCGCCAGTTTGGAGCGACCCTATGGGTTTACCTCTCGTTGCCTTCGTCACAATGTTTGTTGCTCTCTCAGTTGTCGCCCAGGCCGCAGAGCCGGTGTGAACGATTTCGTTGTGTGGTTATGCAAAAGCGCAGGCAACACCCGATTGGGCGCGGGTCAGTGCCCGGCGTGGTCAGCCAAGCCCCGATGGCTAGCGACGCGGTAGATCAAAACTCGGCGGCGATGCGTGGCGTATTCGCTGCGTTACGCACCGTGTGGGCGATTCCGTAATGACGTTGGTACGGAATACGGACACGGTTGGCGCGACACTGGGTGCGTTAATAATGGACGGGTCTAGCGCACTGCATGGCGTTTCGTTCTTCGTCGCCGTGAATGAAGCAGTGTAGGACCGGAAGCATGTTGGAGCGGTCAAATACGAGCAACACAACTGGCGATGATGACGGAACATGCCGGCGCCCGGTTGGGGCGCGTCGTCTCGATTTCAGAAGTCGGGCACGGTGGTGGGCCTATGCCCACCCGGTTCCGGTCCGAAGCCTTAGCGAGCGTGCCCGTCGCAGCAGGGACCTCGACGCTATCTATGGACCTCGCAGTAGTCTTCGAGCTGCGCTAACGCGGGTTAGGCCGCAGTACCGCCGACGGTGAGGCCATCGACGCGAATGGTGGGGAGGCCGACGCCGACTGGGACACCTTGGCCGTTTTTGCCGCAGGTGCCGATGCCGGGGTCTAGCGCCATGTCGACGCCGATGCCGCTGATCTTCTTGAGCACGTCAGGACCGTTGCCTATCAAGGTGGCACCCTTCACAGGGGCCGCGACTTTGCCGTCTTCGACCATGTAGGCCTCGGTGCAGGAAAAAACGAACTTACCCGATGTGATGTCGACTTGGCCGCCGCCGAAGTTGACCGCGTACAGACCGTTCTTGACGCCCTTGAGAATCTCTTCGGGGTCACGGTCGCCTGACAGCATGTAAGTATTGGTCATGCGTGGCATCGGCATGTGCGCGTAAGACTGGCGCCGGCCGTTGCCGGTGGGGGCCATGTTCATGAGTCGCGCGTTGAGTCGGTCGTGCAAATAGCCCGTGAGGATACCGTCTTCGATCAAGACCGTGCGGCTGGTGGGGGTGCCTTCGTCATCGACCGAGAGTGAGCCGCGGCGGTCGGTCATTGTGCCGTCATCGACAACTGTAACGCCCTTGGCGGCGACCCGCTCGCCCATCAGGCCCGCAAACGCAGAAGTCTTCTTGCGGTTGAAGTCGCCTTCTAAGCCGTGGCCGATGGCTTCGTGCAGCAAGATGCCGGGCCAGCCCGGGCCGAGCACGACGGTCATCTCACCCGCCGGGGCATCGATGCTCTCGAGATTCACCAAGGCTTGGCGCAGGGCCTCGTCGACCTGGCCCTGCCATGCATGGCGGTCGATGTAACCGAGATAACCAGTGCGACCACCGGTGCCGTGCGAGCCGGTTTCCTGGCGATCACCATCGCCGACCACGACGGATACGTTGAGCCGGACCAAGGGGCGAATATCGCCCACGCGATGCCCATCGGCGCGGATCATATGGACGACCTGCCATGAGCCCGCGAGCGATGCCGAAACCTGTCGCACGCGCGGGTCTTTAGCGCGGGCATAGGCGTCGATGTCTTGCATCAGTTTGATCTTTTCCTCGAACGGCACCTCGTTGAGTGGGTTGTCGTCTACATAAAGTGTGCTGTTGGTGCGCGCTGGGCCCGCCGCAGCGGTGCCCACCGCCCCACCGCGCACGGCTTGGACCGTTGAGACTGCGCGCTTGATGGCATCTTCGGAGAGTTCCGCCGCGTGGGCATAGCCGGTCGATTCGTCGGAGACGGCGCGCAGGCCGGAGCCCTGGTCGGTGTCGTAGCTCGCCGCTTTGAGCCGGCCGTCATCGAAGGAGAAGCTCTCGGACTGGCGGTATTCCAGGAACATCTCGCCGTCGTCCATCCCGTGCAACGCGTCGCCCACAAGGCTTTCGACGCGTTTTTCGTCAAGGCCGGTGCGAGTAAAGAAAAGTTCTTGGGGCGTGGGCTGGCTCATGCAGGGGCTCCAGGTTGAGGTTGTCCGGGAATATAGTGGGTCGCGTGGCCCGGTGCGAACTAGGGCGGGTCCCGATCCGCGACATAATGACGCGGAATTAGCATGGCTTGGCCTAGAGCGCCCGAAAACCCTAAAAAATTATAATTATGTTTAAAAACAAAGATTTATGGCTGTGGATTGGTGGCTCGAGCCGATGTGGCGGGATGCAGCTCTATCCTGCGGCGATTGGTCCGCAGGGCGACCCTGGCGCTGGGGCCCTGGGGTAAGTAAAACTGCGGCCAGTGCGGCCTTTATACTGCGGCACGCGCTATTCGGGAACGACCAGAAACGGGTCTACGGCATGTCGATTTCAAGCATTGTTACCGCAGCGTTCGTGCTGCTCGCCACCACCACAACCACGGCGGGCACAGCGTTGGCGCAGGCGTTCGAAGGCACTTCGCAGCCGTGGCAAATGGGCCTGCGTGAAGCGGCGTCGCCAACGATGGAACGGATCAACGGTTTTCATGACTTTTTGTTGATCGTCACCGCCGCGATCGTGGTGATCGTGATGGTGATCATGGTCTACATCATGGTGCGGTTCCGAGCATCGAAGAACCCGACCCCGAGCAAGAATACCCACAATACGACGCTTGAAGTGCTGTGGACGGTGATCCCGATTGTTATTCTAGTGATCATCGCGGTGCCGTCGTTCCGCCTGCTGTATTTCGCCGACAGGACGGTTGACGCCGAGTTAACCGTCAAAGCAATCGGCAACCAGTGGTTCTGGAGCTACGAATATCCTGACCACGACAATCTAACCTTCGACGCCGTGATTGTTGAAGAGGAGGACCTGCAGGAAGGTCAGCTTCGTTTGTTGACCACCGACAACGACGTGGTCCTGCCGGTCGACACCAATATTCGAATCCTGACGACGGCGACGGACGTTATTCACGCCTTTGCCATGCCTAACCTTGGCCTCAAGCTTGACGCCGTACCTGGACGCATCAACGAAACTTGGGTGCGGATCGAAAAAGAAGGCGTCTATTACGGCATGTGTTCTGAGCTTTGCGGTTCTGGCCACGGCTTCATGCCGATCATGATCCGCGCGCTTAGCAAGGCTGACTACGCCCAGTGGGTCATGGATGCCAAAGAACGCTTCGCCTATGACGGAAAGCCCGGCGCGCCGAAAAACTTTGCTCTGGCGCGCGCAGAGAAGGCGCGCCTGATCGCCGCGCGCTTTGAAGATACCGGCGAAGTCCCGACCGCTAACTAACAACACGCGACATCGCGCACACGTACCAAGAGGTCCGACGTTATGAGTAACGCACCCGCTGATACCCACGAACATCACCAGCCGACTGGTTGGCGGCGTTTCGCCTATTCGACTAATCACAAAGACATCGGCACGATGTATTTGGTCTACGCCATCGTTTTTGGATTGGTCGGCGGTGCCTTGTCCATCTTGATGCGTATGGAGCTGGCGGCACCGGGGATGCAAATCTTTGGCGGTGGACAGATGTGGAACACCGTGGTGACGGCGCACGGGTTGATCATGGTGTTTTTCATGATCATGCCAGCGTTTATCGGGGGCTTCGGCAACTGGTTTGTACCGTTGATGATTGGGGCGCCGGACATGGCGTTTCCGCGGCTGAACAATATTTCATTCTGGCTTTTGGTTCCGGCGGGGCTGTTGCTGGTGGCATCGCTCTTCGTGGGCGAAGGGGCCGGCACTGGATGGACGGTTTACGCGCCACTCTCGACCTCTGGGCATCCAGGCGCCGCCGTCGATTTGGCAATCTTCGCGCTGCATTTGGCGGGCGCATCGTCGATCCTTGGTGCGGTCAACTTCATCACGACGATCTTCAATATGCGCGCACCGGGTATGACGTTGCACAAGATGCCGTTGTTCGTGTGGTCGGTGCTGGTGACAGCGTTCTTGTTGCTTTTGTCGTTGCCCGTGTTGGCCGGTGCCATCACGATGCTACTGACCGACCGCAACTTTGGTACCGCGTTCTTTGACGCCTCGAACGGCGGTGATCCGGTCTTGTATCAGCACCTGTTTTGGTTCTTCGGACACCCTGAGGTGTACATATTGATCCTGCCGGCGTTCGGCGTGGTCAGTCACATCATCTCGACGTTTTCAAAGAAACCGATTTTTGGCTATCTAGGGATGGCCTATGCAATGGTCGCGATCGGCGTGGTCGGCTTCATCGTTTGGGCGCATCACATGTACACCGTCGGACTCGATGTCGATACGCGGGCGTATTTTGTCGCGGCAACAATGGTCATCGCTGTGCCAACCGGGATCAAAATTTTCTCGTGGCTCGCCACCATGTGGGACGGGTCTATCGAGTTCACCGTGCCGATGTTGTTCGCGCTTGCGTTCATCTTTTTGTTCACAGTGGGCGGTGTGACTGGCGTGGTCCTGTCCAACTCGGGCGTGGATCTCGCGTTGCACGATACATATTACGTGGTGGGTCATTTCCATTACGTCATGTCGCTGGGCGCTTTGTTCGGTATTTTCGCGGCCTTCTATTACTGGGCGCCGAAAATGTGGGGCCGAATGTACAGCGACAAACTAGCCAAAGTGCATTTCTGGCTGACGTTTGTCGGCGTCAATTTGACCTTCTTCCCGATGCACTTTTCGGGGCTGGCCGGAATGCCACGACGTATTCCTGATTACCCGGACGCGTTTGCGGGTTGGAATGTGGTGTCCTCGTGGGGGTCGTATGTCTCAGGGGTCGCGACATTGGTGTTCTTATGGTTGCTGGCCGACATGCTGTTGCGCGGTAAAAAGGCCGAGGCGAGCTACTGGGGCGAAGGCGCCGACACGCTCGAGTGGACGCATACCTCACCGCCACCGTTTCACACCTATGAAGAGCTGCCGCAGATCAAATAGGACAGAGCCTGACCGTGACCGACCTCAGCATCAATCAGACCGAACAAGCGGGGTCTGCCGCGGCGGGCGTGGGCGACTATATCGCGTTGCTCAAGCCGCGGGTGATGTCGCTGGTGGTGTTCACTGGGCTTGTGGGGTTGGTGGTGGCGCCAGGGTCGATCAATCCGGTGACCGCCGTGATCGCGCTGGTCGCGATCGCACTAGGGGCGGGTGCCTCGGGTGCGATTAACATGTGGTACGACGCCGACATTGATGCGGTGATGACGCGTACCGCCAATCGTCCTATCCCAGCAGGCCGCGTGCAGCGCTCGGAAGCACTGGCCTTTGGTGTTGTGGTGGCGTTGCTGTCGGTCATGGTAATGGGTTCGCTGGTCAACTGGTTGGCCGCGGCCCTTCTGGCATTAACAATCAGCTTTTACGTGTTCGTCTATACGATGTGGCTTAAGCGGCGGACGCCGCAGAACATCGTGATTGGTGGTGCTGCCGGTGCGTTGCCACCGGTGATCGGCTGGGCCGCCGTAACGGGTGAGGTATCACTCCTGCCCTTCATGATGTTTGCGATCATCTTCTTTTGGACGCCGCCGCATTTCTGGGCGCTGGCTCTCTATCGAAGCAGCGACTACGCCAAGGCCGGGGTACCGATGCTACCGGTAGTGCGGGGTGATCGCGAAACGCGACGCCAAATTATGTTGTACAGCCTGTTGCTTGCGCCTCTCGCGGTGACGCCGTGGTTGTTGGGCGGGGCCAGCGCGTTTTATGGCGTGGCTGCTGCGGCTCTCGGTTTGGTATTCCTGGGTTTGGCCACGGTCGTGTGGCGGCGTGACCTTGCCACCGCTGAGGCAGACGGGCACCGCGGAGCAAAGCGGCTGTTCGTGTTTTCGATACTATACTTGTTTCTCATTTTTGCACTCTTGCTGGTGGACCATGCGCTCGGCTGGGCGCCCGGTTCGTAGCGAACAAGGATGCCGCTTAGTGAGGAACACAAAAAGAAGCGAGGCAAAAATTTTGCTCTCGGCGGCGTGTTAGTTGTGTTCGTGATCCTGGTGTTTCTTGGTGCCATGGCCCAAATGGGAGGCCACTGAGTTGGTCGATCAAAGCAAGCGGCGCTTTACAGCGGTGTTGCTCGGCGGCGTTGTCGCCAGCATGGGCAGTGCTGCCTATGCGGCGGTGCCGGCCTACCGACTGTTCTGCCAGGTCACCGGCTTTGGTGGCACGACGCGGCGCGCCCACACCGTGCCAACCACGATCAGCGGTCGCGTGATCAAAGTTCAGTTCGACGCCAATACCGATCCGGCACTGCCGTGGCGGTTTCGCCCTAAGCAGCGCGAGATCGCGCTAAAAATTGGCGAAGAAGGCTTGGCGTTTTACGAAGCTGAGAACTTGAGCAATGCGCCGGTAATGGGCCAGGCCGGGTTTAACGTCTCGCCGGCTAAGGCGGGCCGATACTTCAATAAGATCCAGTGTTTTTGCTTTAACGAGCAGGTGCTTGCTGCTGGCCAGCGCGCCAACATGCCAGTGACATTCTTTGTCGATCCCGAGATGCTCGACGATCCCAATATGGACGACGTTGTGACGATCACACTGTCCTACACGTTTTTCCGTCAGGACATGACAGATGAAGAGATAAGCAAGTTCCGGCTGTCGCAAGTCGGAGAAGAAGCCAAAACGAACGATGTGAACTAACCGGTATCGGTTGAGACAGGAGTAAGGCTTATGGCCGAGGCACACGCAAAAGGACACACCTACCATCTCGTCGACCCGAGCCCATGGCCGATCGTAGGCGCGGTTGGTGCGCTAGCATTGACCGCGGGTCTCGTGATGTTCATGCACGAAATTACCGTGTGGATGCTGGTCATCGGGCTGGTGATCATCGGTTACACCATGATTATGTGGTGGCGCGATGTGATCCGCGAAGCCGAACATCAAGGCCATCACACAGCGATTGTCCAAATCGGGTTGCGTTACGGCATGCTGCTGTTCATCGCCTCCGAGGTGATGTTCTTCGTGGCGTGGTTCTGGGCCTATTACAACGCTGCGCTGTTTCCCACCGTTGAAATAGGTAGCGTGTGGCCGCCGAAAGGTGTCGTCACCTTCAATCCGTGGGACCTGCCGTTCCTCAATACGGTTATCCTGCTGACGTCGTCGACGACGGTGACCTGGGCGCATCACGCCTTGCGCCACGGAGACTATCGCGGGCTCAAGCTTGGTCTTTGGATCACCGTGATCCTCGGCGTGACGTTCTCGATAATCCAGGGGATTGAATACAGCGAAGCCGCGTTCTCATTCAGCGGCGGGATCTACGGCTCAACATTCTTCATGGCGACCGGGTTCCACGGCGCGCATGTGATTATCGGGACGATATTTTTGGCCGTGTGTTTGGTCCGGGCATATCGCGGGCACTTTAAGCCGAACCAACATTTCGGTCTTGAGGCAGCCGCCTGGTATTGGCATTTCGTCGACGTGGTGTGGATCTTCTTGTTTGTCTCCATCTATTGGTGGGGTGCGGGCGACGTCCTGCACGGCTAACTCTTGGCATCGGGGTGACGGAGAACGGCGGCACGCCACCCGGCTCCTCGCTCAAGTCTGGCCTCATGGGTCGGTGCCCACGCTGCGGTGCTGGCAAGTTGTTTGCCGGTTTCCTTCGGGTCGCTGAGGGGTGCAGTCATTGTGAGCTGGAACTCCAGGCCCGTGATACCAGTGATGGTCCCGCGGTCTTCGTCGCCCTTATCGTGGGGGGCTCGTGGTGGGGGCGGCGTTGATCGTCGAAGTCTCGTACCAGCCACCGTTTTGGCTTCATGCCTTGTTGTGGATCCCAATGATATTAGTTCTATCACTCGGCCTGCTGCGGCCGCTTAAGGCACTGTTTTATGAGACCAATTATGACCGCCGACCGGATTTGCAATGAGCTCTAGAGAGCCGACTGGCGCACCGATCCCGTGGAACAAGTTTAGTCCAACTGTGGGCTCGACCTTCGCGGCGATCATTGGCGTTACGCTGTTGCTGGGCTTGGGAAGCTGGCAGGTGGTGCGGCTTGACTGGAAAACCGATCTGCTCACCGAGCGCACCGCCCAGTTGGAAGCGCCGCCTATCGCGCTGCCAACCGACAATGCCGATCTGCTTGCCGTAATGTGGGCTCCGGTGAAGCTGACTGGACGTTTTTTGCACGATCAAGAGATCTTCCTCGCCGCGCGCTCGCAACGCGGCAATATTGGCAGCCACGTGCTGACACCGTTTGTTCGCGACGCGGGCCCGACTGTGTTGGTCAATCGCGGCTGGGTCCCTGAAGAGCGGCGTGACCCGGCTAGACGGGCCGCCGCGCAGCTCGAGGGCACCGTCAGCGTGGTGGGCCTGGTGACCCCCGGCGCGGGGCGCAACTCCTTTACCCCCGACAATGATCCGTCGACCAGCTTTTGGTTGTCCGTTGATTACGCAGCCATGGGTACTGCTGTTGGGCGGGACCTTCAGCCCGTCGTGATCGACGCCGATGCAACACCCAATGAAGGTGGCTTTCCGTTGGGTGCACAGACCCGGCTCGATATTCCCAACGACCACCTTCAATATGCGATTACCTGGTACCTCCTGGCACTGACTTTGGTGGCCGTCTACATCGGTTGGAACCGCAAGAACATGCGCGAACACCAATCTGATTCGGACTAGGCGAGACTCGGTTCGTTGCCGAAGGGTTCGCGCCCGATGAGCGCTTATCAAAACCTCGAATCCCGTTTTCGCCGTCTTGGTGTGTTGGACGGCGTTGGCCAAGTATTGCACTGGGATCGGGCGGTGATGATGCCGCTAGGTGGTGCCGCGGCGCGCTCGGATCAATTGGCCGAACTTTCGTTGCTGGAACATGACCTGATGACCGAGCCGGAGGTGGCCGAGCTTCTTGGCGAGGCGGCCGAGACGGCAGACGACTTGTCGGCGTGGCAGCGCGCTAATCTTGATGAGATGAATCGGTTGTGGCGCCACGCGACGGCACTACCGGGCGATCTGGTGACCGCCCTCAGTCACGCAAATTCGACCTGCGAGATGATCTGGCGCGAGGCTCGGGGGTGCAACGATTTTGCTGCCGTGGTGCCGGCACTGGAGGTGGTCGTGACGCTGGTGCGGGAAAAAGCGCAGGCTAAGGCGGTGGCGTTGGGTCTCGGACCCTACGACGCGCTGCTTGATGCCTACGACCCCGGGATGCGGCAGCTAGAGATTGACGGCATCTTTGCTAAGTTGCGCGCCTTCCTGCCCGACTTGATTGGCCGGGTGATCGAGCGGCAAGCAGCGGGTCCTGCTTTGTTGCCGGTGACCGGTGACATTACGGTTGCGGCGCAGCGTGCGTTGGGTGAACGCATCATGGCGGCCATTGGGTTCGATACCAATTTCGGTCGTCTCGACATAAGCCATCATCCGTTCACGGCCGGGGTACCCGACGATGTGCGGATCACGACGCGCTACAAGGACGATGCCTTTACCGAATCCCTCATGGGGGTGATTCACGAGACCGGCCACGCGCTTTATGAGCGCAGCCTACCTGCGGCCTGGCGTTGGCAGCCCGTGGGCGTAGCTCGCGGGATGACGATCCACGAGTCGCAATCACTGCTGATGGAAATGCAGGCCTGTCGGAGCCCGGCTTTTGTCGAATTTTCCACGCCAATCATGCGCGAGATTTTCTGCGGTTCAGGACCGGCATGGGACGTCGACAATCTGTTGCGGATGTATCACCGAGTTGAACGCGCGCCCATTCGTGTGGAAGCTGATGAGGTGACGTATCCTGCCCACATCTTGCTGCGCTATGACATCGAAACGGCCATTGTCACGGGCGACCTAACGGTCGCAGATTTGCCAGGCGCATGGCGCGATGGAATGCGCGATTTACTGGGGATTGAGGTCGCCGACGACAAAGACGGCTGCATGCAGGATATTCATTGGTACGGCGGCGACTTCGGCTATTTTCCCACCTACACGCTGGGTGCGTTGGCGGCGGCCCAATTGTTCGGCGCGGCGTGTGATTCAGATGCGGGCGTGATGATGGGAATTGGTCGAGGCGACTTCAAGTCGTTGCTGGCTTGGTTGCGCACCCACGTGCACAGCAAGGGCTCTTCACTGGGGACCAACGCCCTGCTTCTGGAGGCGACAGGTGCGCCGCTGGGTGTGGTTGCGTTCAGGAAACACATCGACGAGAGGTACCTCGCCTGACGGCTCGGATCGCGGGCGCGTTGGCGGGCCGACTAGTCGTAGAAGTGTTTGGAGAGCTTGAGACCTTGGCGTTGGTAGTTTGAGCCGATGCCTTGGCCGTAGACGCGGTCGGGCGGGCGGGTAAGCGGTTCGTAGACCAGTTGGCCGACAGTTTGACCGTGTTCGAGCAAGAAGGGGACCTCGAAGGAGCGCACTTCGAGAACCGCGCGCGAGCCCGCGCTGTCGTCTTCGGAGTACCCAAAACCAGGGTCGAAGAAGCCAGCATAGTGCACCCGGAACTCGCCTTTCAGCGGATTGATCGGCAGCATTTCAGCGGCGTAGTCCGGCGGAACACGGACCTCTTCGCGGCTGACCAGAATGTAGAATGCGTTGGGATCAAGAATCAGCGAGTTGTTGGGTGCGTATACCGGTTCCCAATAATCCGCCGCCCGGTAGCCGCCAACACGGTCGACATCGACCAAGTCGGTATAAGTACGGGCCTTATAGCCCACTAAGCCGTCGCCGTCGCGACCCTGGAGATTTACCGAAACGGGCACCTCGCGGTCGATAGTGCCGAGGGCGATCTCGTCGCCATCCGGCGCGTTTAACAACCCGACGCGATCATGCAGCCGTTGCGTTGCTGCCGCACTTGGCGTTGGTGTGCCGCGACGAAAGCGCGCTTGAACAAGGCGTGAGCCTTGGCGTACTTTGATACTGAAGGTGCGTGGCGAAACCTCGACATAGAGCGGGCCATTGTAACCTTCGGGAATGCGATCGAACTCGGTCGCCTGGTCGGCGATCAGGCGGGTGAAGATGTCGAGCCGCCCGGTCGAGCTTTTTGGGTTGGCGGCGCCAAACAGGCCGCGCCGCAGCTTGACCGATTCCAGCAAGGGCACGATATAGACACCACCGCGTTCGAGAACGGCGTCGTTGGTCAGATCAACCTCGTAGGTCCCGAGGTCGTCGATCTTGCGTTGTACCGTACGGCCTTTGCCGGGCAGGAAACTTGCGCGGACCCGGTAGGCAACGGTCCCGAGGCGCAGATCAAGACTGGCGGGTTGAACCTGTCCGGCTAGAATCGGAGGGTCGGCACGCAACGCGCCGCTATCGATCAGGGCGTGGATTTCCTGCGATGGAAGAATACCTGTGTTGTAGCGCCGCTCGGGTTCCGCCGCGTCGTTTTCATCGGGAAATAGTTCGTCGGTCTGCGCGCGCATTTTCTACCTCTGGGCTTTGGTACCAGACCGTTTGAGGGGCGACAACGGCGCAGATTTATCCCCAAGGCAGATTAAAAGCACATGACTTACCCACAGAAAAAGGTTTTTGCTTCTGCGCCTCAACAATCTTATACACAAAACTAACCACAGGGGTGTGTAGTTGCCTGGATTGGGCCTGCTGTTTAGTCTGCGCCGCCTAGCGGCAGTATTTGGTTGGGAGTGACGGCCCTGAAATTTGTGAGTACACGCGGCGCGGCGCCGGCGCTCGATTTGGCCGAGGTCACCCTGGCCGGGCTTGCCCGCGACGGCGGCCTTTACGTGCCCGCCGAATGGCCGGTTTTCAGCGCAGAGCAGATCGCGGCGATGGCGGGCCTCTCCTATGCCGAGTTGGCCGTGGCGGTGATGACGCCGTTTGTTGCCGACACGATTGCGCCGAAAGATTTTGCGCGGTTGGTGGGCCAGGCCTACGGCAACTTCGACCACCGCGCGGTGACCCCATTGCGCCAGAGCGGCGCGGACGAGTGGGTTCTGGAGCTGTTTCACGGTCCGACGCTGGCGTTCAAGGATTGTGCGATGCAACTGTTGGGGCCCTTGTTCGATCACCTGCTCGAACGCGATAGGTCGCGGGTGACGATTGTCGGCGCGACATCGGGCGATACCGGGTCGGCGGCGATCGAGGCCTGCCGTGATCGCGAGGCGCTCGATATCTTCATTCTATATCCTCATGGCCGCGTGTCTGAAATCCAACGCCGGCAAATGACGACGGTACCGTCGGGTAATGTGCATTGCCTCGCGGTGAACGGTACGTTCGATGATTGTCAGACCTTGGTGAAGGGCATGTTCGACGATGTTACGTTCCGTGATGCCCATAAACTAGCGGCTGTGAACTCGATCAATTGGACGCGAATCATGGCTCAGGTGGTCTACTATTTTCATGCCGCGCTCGCATTAGGCGCTCCGCAACGCGCAGTCGCGTTCTCCGTGCCGACCGGAAATTTCGGCGACATTTTTGCAGGCTACGTCGCGGCCCAGATGGGGCTGCCGATTGCCTCGCTTTGCATTGCGACCAACCGCAACGACATTCTGGCGCGGTTCATGGCGAAAGGTGACTATCAGGTGATGGGGGTCATGCCGACGGTGAGCCCGAGTATGGATATTCAGGTGTCGAGCAACTTCGAGCGGCTGTTGTTCGATCTGATGGGCCGGGATAGCACCGCAATTGCCGGCCTCATGAATGATCTGAAAACTACCGGGCAGTTCTCGGTCAGTGAAAACGTGGTGGCCCAGGCGCGGGATCTATTTCGTGTCGCGACCGTCGATGAAGCGGGCACTCTCGCTGTGATCGCCGAGGAGTGGCAACGCACGGGTGTTTTGGTTGATCCGCACACTGCGGTGGGTATGGGCGCGGGCCGGGCTTTCAAGCAAGACGGCGTACCGTTAGTACACCTAGCGACGGCGCATCCCGCGAAGTTTCCCGATGCGGTGGAAAAGGCAACCGGCGTGCGGCCGGCCCTTCCAGCACGGTTGGCTGATTTAACTACGCGTGCCGAACGATTTGATGTGGTGGCCAACGACCTGGGTGCAATTCAGGCCTTCGTTGCCGAACGTGCAAGGGCAGCATAGTGATGTCGGAACCGCGGTTGACGCAACTGGCCAACGGCCTGCGGGTCGTGAGTGAAGATTCGCCTCATCTCGCGACATCGGCGGTGGGCGTTTGGGTTGATGCCGGGGCGCGCAATGAGCGACCGGGGTTGAATGGGATTTCACATCTCATCGAACATATGGCGTTTAAGGGTACGAAGCGGCGCAGCGCGCGCGACATAGCCGAAGAAATCGAGGCTGTGGGTGGTCATCTCAACGCCTATACCTCGCGTGAGCAGACCGCGTTCTTTGCCCGCGTTCTAAAAGACGACGTCCCCCTCGCGGTCGATATTCTTGGTGATCTGCTGCAGCACTCGGTGTTCGATCCCGAGGAGTTGGAGCGCGAGAAGTCGGTGGTTATCCAAGAAATTGGCCAAGCCAACGACACACCGGACGACATCATCTTTGATCATTTTCAAGAAGCGGCTTACCCCGACCAAGCGATCGGTCGGGCGATCTTGGGGACGCCCGACGGCGTCAATAGGTTTCATCGTGACGATCTTCGCGGCTACATGGGCGAACAGTATTACGCAAGCCGTATCGTACTGTCGGGGGCGGGCCGGGTTGATCACGATGCTTTGGTAGCGCTGGCCAATGAGCATTTCGGCGACCTTCCAACCAAGGGGCCAGAGCTGGGTGAGGTCGCGGCCTACAAGGGTGGCGATTTTCGTCAGGTGCGCGATTTGGAGCAAGTCCACTTCGTCGCAGGCTTTGACAGCATCGCCTATGACGATCCTGATTATTACATCGCTCAGGTCTATTCGACGTTGCTGGGCGGCGGGATGTCGTCGCGGTTGTTCCAAGAAGTGCGCGAGAATCGCGGGCTTTGCTACTCGATCTATTCGTTCACGGCGTCCTATGTGGATGGCGGCATGTTCGGGATTTACGCCGGTACCGGCGAAGGCGAAGTAGGTGAATTGATCCCGGCCGTGGTTGGCGAAATCCACAAATCGATGGAAGATCTTCCTGAAGTCGAAGTGGCGCGCGCGAGGGCCCAATTGAAGGCAGGCTTGTTGATGTCACTGGAAAGCTCGTCCGCGCGGTGTGAACAATTCGCGCGCCAAACGCTCTTGTTTGGCCGGTTATTACCTACTGAGGAAGTGATTGCCCGCGTCGACGAAGTCGACGCGGAGGGGCTGAAACGCTTTGCAACGCGCACCTTTGCTGGTGCCCGCCCAACGGTAGCCGCGATGGGGCCAGCCGGTCGACTTGAAGACTATGCGGCGTTCGCGGCAAGGTTCATCCTGAACTAGGGCTGAGCGATGGGCGCACTCTTACGCAACTTTACATCCGGATCGGCGCCCCCCGAGCTTGTTGGGGATCATGTCTACCTAAGGATGCCCCAGCTATCGGATTATGTTGGTTGGGCGCGCGTGCGGCAGGAGTCGCGGGCGTTCCTTGAGCCGTGGGAGCCAACATGGTCGACGGATGCTTTGACTCGAGCGGCCTTCCGCCGCCGGTTGCACCGCTACGCTCGTGAGGTTCGCGAAGACCAGGGCATTGCGTTCTTCATTTTTGACAAGCAAGGCGATCGGATTTTGGGCGGGATAACATTGAGCCAGATCCGGCGCGGCGTGACGCAGTCATCATCAGTCGGTTATTGGATTGGGCGTCCCCATGCGCGCCAAGGCTTCATGGCCGATGCTCTGAAGGTGATCGTACGCTTTGTGTTTGAAGGTTTGCGGATGCACCGCCTTGAAGCAGCGTGCATACCTAACAATTTGCCAAGCCAAGGTGTTCTCAAGAAATGCGGTTTTCGCGAGGAAGGTCTCGCGCGTGAATACCTGTGCATCGATGGCGTTTGGCAAGACCACAAGCTATTCGCTATCGTTTCGTCCGACCCGTGGCCCGCGAAGCCCGCCAAGCCACGGTTGGTTGGGGCCGTCTGAGGCGTTAGGCGTGGCCTGCCTGGCCGGATAGAAAAGAGACGTCGATCCCGAGTAACTCAACAGCCCGCTCCCATTTCGTGTCGAGTGCATCATCAAAAATGATGGCGTCGTCGGGCGGCACTTGGAGCCAGGCGTTGGCCTGGACTTCGTCATCAAGTTGGCCTGGTTCCCACCCGGCATAGCCCAGTGCCAGCAAACTATGGCGCGGTGTCGGGCTGCCTTGGGCGATGGCTTCGAGGATGCCAACCGACGCGGTGAGGCCGAATTGGTCGTTAACCCGAAGCGTGCTGTCTTGGGTGTAGTCGGCTGAATGCAGCACGAAGCCGCGGCCGGTCTCGACGGGACCGCCAAAATGGACGCGAATCTGACGCTCCGGCGTCTCGGTCTCGATGTTGAGCTGCTCCAGAAGGTTGGGAAAGTCGATATGATCGACCAATTGATTGATGACGAGTCCCAGGGCGCCTTCGTCCGAATGAGCGCACATGTAGATTACAGCACGGTCAAACCGCGGATCCCCCATGCCCGGCATCGCGACCAGTAGCTGGCCTACAAAATATGTTGCGTTCTCATTCATGCGCAGGTGCCTCCTGGCTGGTGTCACGGCGGTATCGCAAAGTCTCATGACCTTATGATCCATTAGCGACGGTGCGACCCCTATATTGTAGGGACGGTTTGAAGCAAGACAACGTCCACCCGGTCACTGAGATTGCTCAATGACGCCCTTCTCATTTACTAACGCTCGTACTCGACCAACGCAGACCCTGCTGGGCGCGGTGGTTGGCATTTTCGTGTCGGTCGGTAGTGCGGTCGCGCAAGAAGCGAAAAGGTCGCCGGGATGGTCGATCACGCATTTCAGCCAAGTGCGGATGATTGCGGCAACCGCGGACGGCACACTGAGTATTGGTTTTCACGCCCGACCTGATCCAGGTTGGCACATCTATTGGCGCACGCCTGGCGAGACCGATTTGTCTACACAGTTTGATTTTTCCAACTTGCAAATTTTGTCCAACGTCGCCATCGATTGGCCGGCACCGATCCGCGCCCCTTTTCTTGGCTGCAACGCGTGTGTCTACTCGGATGAAGTGGTTCTGCCGATGACGGTGACGATCGCTGATCCGGATAGGCCTGTGCAGATTGAAGCGGCTGAGGTTTACGCGAACTGCAAGGATATTTGCATCTTTCACAACGAGATCTTTGTTTTGAATTAGCCGGCGCGGGCACGCGCGCCGCCGCCTTATGCGGCGCTGATCGCCAAATTCGGTGCGCAGGTGCCCTCAAAGATCGGAGGCGGGCCATTGGATGTGGCGCGGATGGCCACCAGCACTGATTGGGTAACGCTAAAGTGACTTCCGCGACGCCGCTGGCGGGTGTCAATGCTACCGTCGAGGGGCTGTTAGGTCTCGTCTTTAGCACCCCCGTAGTGACTTGCAGGGCGGATCGGCTCTCGGCCGTCTTGGAAATCCAGATGGAGTTTGTTAGGACGGAAGCGGCCGTACGTGCAGATATGGTCGTGACGTTGATGGATGGCGACCGTGCAATGGAGCGCCGCCGGGTTCTGTCGATGGCCCGCTAAGTTCCTGCACTGGGTGGGTTGAACCCTCGCGCGCGTGACCTTAGGTTACGGCCTGCCTTGCTGGGACAAGTGGCGCCAGCCTGTTAAATGGAG
>Ga0115002_10003132_pt1 | contig 20830 bp, 19 predicted proteins | sample ArcticOcean_MG_C_8_FD_89576 | JGI IMG/M metagenome (GOLD analysis project Ga0115002, IMG submission 89576) | Marine microbial communities from western Arctic Ocean - ArcticOcean_MG_CB11_86 | ecosystem: Environmental > Aquatic > Marine > Oceanic | place: Arctic Ocean: Canada Basin | collected... | reverse complement strand
GCCATCGGAGCATCCTTGCTCGGGGGGTGGGTTGTCGTAACAACGCTCATTCTACCCGAGAGGATGCTTTTTTTGTCGCACCAGTTTTCGCCAAAACACTTCGTGACAATGGCAAAAGTCGAGGTTAGGGCCGGAAGAGACGTAACCCAAGCCAAGAAGGCTAGCCACTAAGTCTCGAAGACACAAAGAGATCAATGACCGCGAAGAATCAGTCCGAATTCGTTGTTACCCTCATGTCGTTTTTCTTAGTGACTTCGTGTCTTAGTGGTTATCCCCTACCCCGATTGCTTCTGGAAAATCTTCGCGTCGTGCAAAGACGTTGACCGTTTGTACTACGGAACGCTACGCGCTGCGAAACGGAGCGAACAGTTCTTCACCGGTTGCGATTTCTTCCAACTTCCAACAGACATCGAGCACGCGCTGCTGGGCTTTTGCATCGAGACGGCCCGTTGCCAGCCGTTGGAACTTGATCGCCACTTCGTCGTCGGACATCGGGTTCTGATCGTGTCCGCGAGGGAACTCGTTCTCGGCGGTGTGTTGGCTGCCGTCGTCGAGCGTGATGGTGATGCGGTTGGGAATGCTGGCGGGGTAGCGGGCTGAGAGTTCGTCGTCGCGGTGGATGTCGATTTTCGCAACGAGAGCCAAGAGCGATTCGTCTTGCAGTCGCTCGTCGGAGAAGGATTCGAGCGTGACGTCACCGTCGGTGAGTGCGACGGCGGTGCAATAGGGCAAACTATGGTCGGCTGTCTCGCGAGTTTTCGGTCGCCACTTCTCGGGATCCTTGCCGATGATGTCGACCGCCGCGTCGAAGGAATGGATGTCGATCTTCGCAATACGAGAAACATCGGGAACCTGCTGACGAAGTTCCAACGCGGCATGGATCGCGCTTTGCGAATGATACTCGGCTGGCCAGAACTTGATCGACGTGCGTTTGATCATGAAGTCGGGGTCTGACGCATTTGCGAGCGAGGCGAGTTCAAACACGCCCGAGACTTGCTGAAAGAACCCTATCTCTCCCTCGAAGATCGGCGCGGGTCCGGTGAGTCCTTCCGCAGCGAGCAGCGCCGCAAAAATGCCGTTCCGGGATGCGTTGGCGAACGCGCACCCTTTCCACTCCGACAGTTCACCGGCTCGTGTTTGCCGTAACGTGATGTTCGGCGTGCCCGCCAGGTAGAGGGCCTGCGTGATGCCGTCTGCGTCGAGACCGAGCAACTTGCCGGCCGCCGCCGCCGTCGAAAATGCCCCGTAGGTGACGTGGTCCCACCCGTGTGCGCGGATGCTGGCCGCGTCACAGAGGCGGCATTGAATCTCGTAGGCCAGCACGATGGCCGTGATGATGTCGCGTCCCGACGCCCCGGCGACTTGAGCGGCGGCGAGCACGGCCGCGATGTTGTCGCTGGGATGAGCCGGCTCGAGCGACAAGTACGTGTCGTTGTAATCCAAGTAGCGGAACAGGATCCCATCAACGAAGGCCGCCAAGTCGGGGCTGGTCTGATGCGTGCCGCCGAGATAATCGGCTCCCGGATCTGACGAGACACGCGATGCGATGCGTCGTGCGACCTGGACAGCGTTGGCGTTCCAAGCTCCGCAGGCGCAGGCGAGCGAATCGATCATTCGCCGTCGTACTTCGTGGACGGTCGCCTCGTCGAGATCGTCGAACGAGAGGTTCACCGCGTACTCGGCAAGTCGGCGGGCGAGAGTCATTCCATTCACTCCTTGTCACTCTGGTCGGATTCTTTGCGGCGAGATTCTGGTTTGTCCGATTCGCTTTCATGTCGCACGGCGATCGCGGTGGCGGTTGCGTAGGAACGACAATGCGAGATGGTAATGAGCACTTCGTCGATGCCGAGTTCCTCGGCTTTCTCGCCGGCTCCGCCTCGGATGTTGATGACCGGTCGGCCGCTGCGTTGCGATTGCACTTCGATGTCTTGCCAGTGCACGCCGCGAATCCAGCCGGTGCCCAGTGTTTTCATCACCGCTTCTTTGGCGGCCCAGCGTCCGGCGAAGTGTTGATAGCTGGATTTGCGTCGTTGGCAGTAACGTACTTCGTCGGGGGTGTAGACGCGGTTGAGGAACGCCTCTCCATGACGTTCGACCATCTGGCCGATGCGTACGATTTCGATAATGTCCGTTCCCAGTCCGACGATCACGGTATGGCTTTCGATTTCCTTGCGCGTTGCTGATTCCGAGAATTCAGCTTAGCGATTCCGACGACGCGTCAGCAACGTCGTGGCTTTGCCGGTGAAATAAAAGTGCTCCGGCAATCGTCGCCAGCAGCATCTCGCCACCCCAAAGTAGTTCAGGCCAGGGGAAGGGCCAGCCGCCCAAACTGGAGACGTGATATGTCAGGTAACCGCGAAATCCGGCACGCCGGGCGAGAAGACGATTGCGGTCGCGCCGCGCGGTTTCGAGGTCTTTTTTCATCCGCTCAAACTCGGCACGTTCTTCGGCTGTCGCTTCGTCCAACGGCACCGAAAGTCGCTTCGTGTCAAAGAAATTCGGAGCGGCGGCGGAGAAGTCACGGCGAACCTTCGCGGCATACATCCGGTGCGATTCAAACATCGTTCCCAACAAGCCGGCAGCGATGAAGACGGTCGCAAGAATCGTCGTTGTCCGAGATGTTCGCAGTTGGACAGCCACGCCAACTCGCATCAACAGCCAACCGGCGAGCAATCCGTGGGCAACCGGGAACAGGACCAGTAGCCTGACTCGCGGCGGGGCGTGAGCCGCAATGATCGCCAGCCCCGTCAGAGCGAGAGCACTCACGAATAACCAACTGCCGACACTGCGTTTCGGTGCGGACGTTGAAGCGGAATCAGGTTGGGAGTTAGCAGAACGCACGCGAATACTCCGTCCGTTGTCGCGCGATGAGATACCCGTCGTTCACGTGGGGGAAACGCTCGCTAACCCGCAGGCTGCTCTTGCCCGGTCGAGCACTTCGCGTCCCTTCGCTCGGGCCGCCTTTGCTCCCGCTTGCAAGATGTCTTCCAACGCAGCCGGGTCGGCTTCGAGTTGTTCGCGGCGTTCGCGGGCTTCGGCGAGATGTTCCCAGGCGGCTTCAAAGAGTGTCTGCTTCGCTTCGCCGTAACCCATGCCGCCGGCCCGATACCGTTCGTCCAATGCGGCCTGTTCTTCGTCGGATGCGAACAGCTTGTAGAGCGTGAAGACCGAGCAACTTTCGGGGTCTTTCGAGTCTTCGACTGGTGTGGAGTCGGTTTTGATCGACATGATCTTCTTACGCAGTTTCTTCTGCGGCATGAAAAGGTCGATGACATTGCCGTAGCTTTTCGACATCTTCTCGCCGTCGGTTCCCGGCACCTTAGCTGTAGCGTCGAGCACGCGGGCTTCGGGTAGATTAAAGACCTCTTGCTCGTACATCGAGTTAAACCGCTGTGCCAGGTCGCGGGTGACTTCGATGTGCTGCACCTGGTCGACACCCACCGGGACGACATCGCTGTCGTAAAGCAGAATGTCGGCGGCCATCAGCACGGGGTAGGTGAACAACCCGGCGTCGGCGGCGATGCCCTTGGACTTCTTGTCCTTGTAGGCATGACATTTTTCCAGCAAGTGCATCTGCGTGACAGTCATCAACAGCCAGGTTAGCTCGGTGATTTCAGGCACGTCGGACTGCCGAAACAATGTCGCCTGCTCGGGATCTAACCCAAGTGCAAGCAGATCGAGAGCCGCGTCGTGGGTATATTCTTGCAGCAAGGTGGGGTCGCGGACGGTGGTCAGTGCGTGCAGGTCGGCAATGAAGTAGAACGCCTGCTCGTTCTCTTGCAGGGCGATGTATTGGCGGATCGCACCGAAGTAGTTGCCCCAGTGAAATCGGCCGGTCGGTTGAATTCCGGAAAGCACGCGCATCGGTGAGAATCGATCAAAGAAAGCTGGGAATTCGGATTTATTGAAACTTCGACGGTCTGCTCGGCTTGGTTAATCGCTTCTGACCTGCACCTGCACTGCGCCGAGCATGCGGGTGATCTCGGCTTCCTTGCGATTGATGAAAAACACATTCTCCAGAATGACTGCGCGGCGTTCGTTGCTGGGGTGCAGGATCAATCGGCCCGAGCGGAGTAGCATGTACTCGAACACGTCGTTGATTTCCTTGTCGATCCGCAAGTTCGGGGCGGAGAAACGTTCGAGATCGCTCAGGATGCCGTGATGATGCAGCAGCTCGTTGGGACGGACTTCCCAATAATCAAATTTCACACTGGCAGCCACACCGATGTAAATTAGGGCGAGAAACGCCGCGACAGTCAGGTAGAACGATGAATTAGCGAACGGGTCGAGCGACTTGAGAACTTTGGTCGCGGTCGGCAAGAGTTCCGGGTTGAAACGGAACAGGCTCCACAGCCCGATGACCACCGCCACCAGGAAGAAGAACAGGGTGAGTGAGGTGGTGCGTGGAAAATCGAACGACAGCACGACGAGGTTCAAGGCCAGCACGGTCAGGAACACTAGCGAAATGATATGCGAGGTCGCCGTCTCTTCGTTCCCTACGCTGAGCATATAGATCCCAGCCGCAATCGCAGCCAGGAACGAGGGATACAGAAAGACGATCTTGGGATACGAGACCAAGTAGATCCTTTTGGTCGATTCGGTGCCGGCTGCTTCAGAGGAAATCTCGTCGGACATGTTGTTCTCCTGGAAAGACGACGAACAAGTCGCACGGGTGAGCGGTGCCTTGAAACGTGAAAGTTTGGGCAATCGGATCACCGACGACGTTCCGCAACTGTACTCGTCACGCACAAGGGATTCCAGAGCCGGGCGGTGTTGCCGAGCATCGACCTTGGAACCTGGGTGATTCGAGTAGGGGAACGTAAGAGAAGGATGCGCGGATCACGAAGCGGCGGATAAATTCAGCGTGCCGTCGTTGTACGCATTTTGCGATCCGAAGGCCGGCTTGCAGCGTCGGACCAGCGGAAAGTCGTTCTTCACGCCCATGCCCATCTCTTCCTGGGCTTCGTCGACGGAGTGGGCCAGTTTTTCCAGGTCGAAAGCGGGCCATTTTTCCTGCAACATGAGCAGTTGGTCCAACCCTTGATACTATTGTCGCAACTGGTCGGGCAGCAAAGCGGATAAGGCGACCGCCGCAACGGGGGTACGCCCGAGCTGTTTGTCGGTGAGAATTTTCAATCCCTGATGATGAAACAGGATACAGCAGACGAGATCATCTGGAAGATTCCACCGCGAGGCCAGACAGCCCCCTGCCAATGTATGATCCCAGCGGAAGGTGGTACGTTCAAATTTGGTGATGCATGCCGGCTGCTGATCACGGTCTTCGATGAAGGCGAGATAGTCGGTGAACAGATCGTTTGTGAGGACCGGCAGCAGATAGTCTTGCAGCAATGCACCGGAGAAAGCAGCGTCTCCATCGGTCTTCAGCAGCTTGGCCACTTCCCGCGCGAACAGGGCCTTTTGCAAACTGGCGTTCCAAAACCCGGTCTGGTTGATCAGCTTGGATTTCTTGGCCCGGACGGCTGCTTCCATGCCCGTGGTGACGAGAAACATTTTGGCCTGTCGTTGGCCTAGCAGGGAAATCGCCTGCTGCACGTTGCCCGCTCGATGTCGTAACCCCATATAGGCGGAGTTGACATACTTCAACAATTCGACCGTCAAGCCAGCGTCGGTCTCGATGATTTTCGCCAGCTCTTTGGACGAGACGTTGGGGTCGTTCGACTTCTGCACGAACAGCGTGACGGCGTGCGGCAATGCCGGCAGTTCGAGCGTCGGGGGCAAGGCGTCGACGGTAAAGTCTCCGAGAGCTTCCTCTCGAATGGCTGCCCAATCGATCTTGCCCATTGTCTCGATCTCGGTTTCCTAGTCGAATCGCGAGGGGGATACGATCACCGGATCCAAGTTGGTGGAACGCCGGCCATCATCACGCGGCATGAGCACAGTTGCGACGGCTCATGTCTTAATAGGAGTATAGGTCAGAAACTCGTCCCCGGTACGGGTCCAAGGGGAGGGGTTCGCCGCGAAATCTGCTGATCTGCCCGGAGTGAACGGCGGACAACCGGCGTCGCGATAAGGTGCGGATTTCGGTGCAAGTCGCCTTCTACGGCCCTCACTTGTCTCCGCCGGGCGTACCGGCACCGTTCCCATCCGGATCATCGGCACCATCCGGGCTGACAGGATCATCCGACGGAACAGGCTGCCTGGGCGGCACCCCGCCCGGACCGATTCCTCCGGGGCCGAGCATCAACGGCCCCAACGATTCCATCGCGAACTCACCCAGTCTTGCCAGATTGACCATTTGAGCCGTGGGGATGTGCGTCTGGGCGCGGATGCCTTCCGATTCGGCTGCCAAGGAGAAGCCCAGATATGACTTCTTCACATCCAACCCGGCGATGGTGTCGGTGTCGAATGGGAGCGGATTGTTTTCGTCGATCGAGAGCACCAGCAAGGTATCGACGATGAGGCTGGGGATATCGATCAGGACGATCAGATTCGCCTTCTTGTCGAGTTCACGCCGGACGTTTCGCACCAGCACGTTACTTGCTATACGTCCGCCACCGAAGCCCAGCCGTTGCAACACGTTTTGCATTGCGGTCCGCCCACCGCCGATTGTCTGCACCATTTTGTCTGCGGTATAGACAATGCGCGTGACCATTCCGTCCGGGCCGTAAATTGTGTCCGAAATTTTCTTCACGGCACCCAATGGATCGGCATTGGCACCGGCTTCCTGTTTCAAGGTGAGAATGTCGGCTGAATATGCCCCATACTTTTCGGCTTCGATTTTAAGCGACATGGTCTGCTTGATGCCGGGAGTTTCGAGTTTCGACATCACAGCGGGCATTTTTCGAGTCAACTCTTGCATGCGTTTGATCGGCGTGACTTGGGTGACAGTCGCCATCTGAAACAGTCCTTCACCGCTTTCGTCGGGACCCAACGACCACAGGTAATCACCGAACCTCAGCGTCGCGAATTGGGCCGCCAATTCTTGCATGGATTTCCGGCTGGCTGCGTCTCCCTGCATGAACATGGCCGACATCTCCATGCTCCATTTCATCAGCGAGTTGGCATCGCCGTGCAGCCCGAAGTAGCCATGTTGGGCGACCGGCAGTTTTTCGAGCAGCTTCATTTCCGACGGGGGTTGCGATTGCAAGAACTTGGCCGTGGGCGAATTGGGTGTGACCGCCAAATACTCTTCAAATTGCACCCCACGTAGGCCGACCAGTCCAGAGAACGTAAATCCGCGGCTATCGTCGATTCCCTGCAAGACCCCGTTTGCAATCTTGCCGTACATTTCGGCCATCAGTTTGGAATCGCCCCCTTGTTGCCCTGGAAGCTTGCCCGTGATTTCCTTGAGCGCCTTGTCGAGTTCGTCGCGTGCCAGATCGAGTTCCGTTCGGTATTTTGATTTCACCGCTGTCAAATTCACATGGACCGTCAGGTCGCCGTGCAACAGCAATTTCTTGGACTTCGCGTCGAGTGTTGCAGCGGCCGACTTGATCTCTCCGGCGGAAAGCTGCAAGACCCGTTTTCCAGCCTCCTCATCGGCCGAGTAGACGCCCCAGTTTCGGATCTTGGCGAAGTGGATTGATTCGCCGAGTCCGAACTGCATGAAATCCGCCTTCTTCGTCGGAATCGCGTACACGATTTCCGGTGCGCCGCCCGCTCCGGGATAGACGGCCAGCCACCAATCGCGCGAGCCATCCACGCCGGCCAATTCCGGGTTGACGATCATTTCGCCCAACATCCCGCTCCATTCGGTCACGAAGGGGCCGTAACTTTCGTCGAGGCTGGTAGCGAACTTTCGCCACTTCACTAACGATCGCTGGGGCGCGCTCAGGCGCATCATGACCAAAGCTCCTTCGGGGAGCACGGGGGTTGCGTCATCGACGGCCCTGGCTGTTGACTGTTCGCCGAACATTGTCGCCAGAAACAGCGCGACACCGAGTGCAATCCGGAACCGACTTGTAAGCATCTTCAAACCCTCGATGTCGAGATTTCGCGATCCACAGGAATATCGCCGACAGCAACACTCGGGGCAACCAGCCCACCACGCCGTCCGCGATCACACCAAGTATAGCGAGAACGGCCCCGGCGACATCCCGTGAAAGCCTGTGAAATCTCAAAAACTTCGAAGACGTCACGATCGGCGGCGGCGGGGCGAGTCGAGTCGAGTCGAGCCGAGTTTAGACGGCGGTCGAGGCGGTCTCGTCTTCACGGCGCACTCGTTCCGATGAACCGTGGCTCGCTTCCGTCTTGCGAGGGCGGACGGGGCGTGTCAGCACGTTGCCCAGCCGCACGAGGAACGTCGGCATGTCGAACAGCCGCCGTCCGAGTCCGCCGTGGACCAACCAGAGAATAATCATGGCCCCGAGGTAGAACAATTCGTGCAGCAAGAGCACTCGCAAGTAGAACGGGTGACTCGCGAGGTACATGTTGTAGGCCATTGCCAGCAACAGGGTGATCGGTGAGAGCCACCGCAGCAGGCGATGGAATCCGAACAGAAACGGCCCGAATCCGGGGGCCAGCGAAGACGTTGGGTTGCTGGTGGTTGGCATACCGAACAGCCCCTCGGTCGTCTCCGACTCGTCGAAGCCGTCGCGTCGCTTGGCGATCGCCGGTTCTTCGTAGCCGATGACGTCGAGCAGAACCATCGAGTACCACGCCGATGTCTCAGTTTGCTTGGAAATCGCTTTCGATGTCAGCGTTGCGTCGGCGTCGGCTGCCGCCAGAACGTCGCGGCGAAACGCCGTGATGGTTTCAAAGCGATCGGGCGAGTTGCCCAGGCGTAGTTCACAGCGTCGGATAAAACTTTCGTACTGCCACCACAATCCGCCGACAGATTCGCCCGCGCTAGGATCCCAAGGAATCTGTCGCGCGTGAACTGCTCCTACATGAGGATCGCGGAAGCCGCGAACCAACTTGCGAACGGCGTTCTCTTCCAGTCGCATCGACGCGTTGCTGACGATAATGATTTCGCCGGATGCTTCGGCCAGTGCCTCTGAAAGTCGTTCTTGGCGGGTGTTCACCAAAGGCCCGTGAGCGAGTCGAACACGTTCGTCGTCGAACGAATTGACCAAGTCGGCCGTCAGGTGATCATCCGCAGCGCACGCCACGACAATTTCGAGTTGGTCGGAGGGAAAGTCCTGTGCTAACGATTGCTTTAGGCGTTGGATGATGACCGCGTCGTCATCGCCGGAGAGGATCACCAGCGAAACCATCGGGCCATCGTGAAGGTCACCGCTGTCGGCAGTGTATTTGGCACAACGCCTTCCGAGCAGAACCGCGCACGCCCAGACCAGTAGCGGGTAGCCCACGTACACGTACGCGGCAATCGCCAAGCAACTCCAAAAGACGGTTTCCGCCACCGCCATGATGTGTCCTCATGCTGGATCGGGCGAGTTGACCAACGAATTTTTATTGCGACCGGCACAATCCGACCTGCAACCGCAGCGTAACGATTGCCTGCAGAACAATAGCATGCCGGTCGTCACGCGCGTTGAGTCACAGCGTTTCGTACCCGGAATTCCGAGAAAAGTAGGGAAATTCGTCACCAGCCGAATTCGCCGTCAACACATCGCAACGCCGCAAGCCAGCCTGCCGTTAAACAATCTGGCTCGGCTACGAGAAGAGAACTCGACTTCATTCGTCGTCGTCGATCGGAATGATTTCGATCTCGATGCCGGGGAATTCGACTTCTTCGATGCCGGGGAATTCCACGTCCGCGTTCGTTCCAGATTTCGAGTGGAACAATCTGACGTTCGTGATGGGCCGCTCGTTTCGTAGTTCGACCGGTCCGTCGGTCGTCTCGAATGTTGCAGGCTTTGCCGGTTCACGGGGTTCCTCAACAGCTTCAACGACAAGACTCTCGGTGGCATCGCGATCGGCCTTCTTCAATTCGCCGTCATTAACAATCTGATCCTTCGGACCCGGCGAGAAAACTGCCATGAGTGCAACGCCGAGGCAAACGGCCACGGCAACCACTCCAACGCCTGCAGCACGTCCCGGTTGGGCGACCGGTGTGGTGGGCCGTTCAGCCGACGGTTCAACACGGCTGGGTTTGCGATTTGTGCGCATTGCCGAGCCGGAAAACTCACCCAAGCCAGAGGGCATCTCGCGTTGGAAGAAGTCGACCAGCAACGTCTCGACTTCCGCATCGCCCATGGCGTCTCGATTGGAACCGTGCTCACTCATGATCCACTTCCGATTCTTTCAATTGCGTCGCCAAACGGCGTCGCGCTCGTGAGAGCCTCATATCGACAGCCGAGGCTGTCGTGTTCAAAACACTGGCAATTCTGTTCGACGACCACCCCAGGGCGTATCGTAAAACCAACACTTCGCGATCGGCTTCGGCCACTCCGGACAACGCCTCTCGCACCTGTTCGTGAAGTTCTTCTTTTTGTAATTCCGAACTCGCTTCCGTCTGCTCACCGGCCATCGCGTCGAGATAATCAGCCGAGGTGGCCGCAACTTTCTGTCGTCGAGCCACGTCGCGGAGCCAGTTGCGACCAACTCGCAACAACCAGGCCCGCATGTCCCGAATATCGGCATCCTTCTGCGCCTGCAAGCGGACAAACGCATCCTGCACGGCATCGTAAGCTCGATCCGCGTTACTACATTGTGCGTAAAACAACGCCCACAACTCGCGACTTTGGCTGTTGTAGACCGCTTCAATCCTGGCCGACCACGACTCGGCCGTTTCGTCCGACATATGGGGACAGACCTTTCAATCAAGTCGGGTGTCGGGGGGGGGTCTGGCGTTCTCCTCGATTTTGGTCACGAAGACCTGGGAACCGATACATGTGGTTCCCCACGCCAGAACAGACGCATCCCCGAAGAGTTCCTAACCAGCCGCTCACACGATTTGCTCAAAAAACGACATTCCTCGTCGCGACGCATCCTTCGGCCCACAAGCATCTTGCAGCAAATCCCCTACGATCGCTGCCAGCCAGACTCAGTCGAGCAATGCGTCAGACTTCGATTTTGATCGCAACGCGAACACTCTACACAGGTTACGACGTAGGCAACGGCGAACGCTCAGACTGTCTTCACCGGATTCCCAGACTGCCCCAGTCGACGTCCCGCATTTGAACACGTTCGGCCGCTTCCTTCAACTTGGAAACGACGAAGTGCTTGTGGTTGGCCACGGCTTGCTCCGAGATGTTCATCCGACGGGCGACCTCTTTATTGGCCCAGCCGAGCACGAACAGCAATTCCATACATTGCAGCCGCTCGTATTCGCTCCGCTCCTGCCAGCCGCGCACCAGCTTTTGCAGGCATTCACGAAGCACCCCCTCTTCGCCCCCGCGACGTTCCTTGCTGCGGACTAAGCTCGAAGCGGGCCGTTGCTTTCCTGCCGGTTCTGCCGAGCCGCCTTGTGAGTTGGCTAGCAGCAACGGAATGGTGGGCCGGCGACCTTCGCGGCGGAGAACATCGGTCAGTTTGTGCGCGGCGATCGAGAACAGCCAGGTTTCCAAACGTGTTCGCGTGTCGTAGTTCGGCAGGCTGATCAGGAACCCCATGAAGGCCTCCTGGACCACATCTTCACTTGTGGCGCGGTTTCGCAACCGGCTATCAACGAACGACAGCAACCGCCCTTCGTACTGACTGATCACTGTCTGCCAGGCCTGGGCATCGCCTTGGCGTACCTGTTCGATCAATAAGAGGTCGGCTTCGTCGTGTTCCATAGTTGCACATCGACCGTGGCTTTGGATGAATACGCAAGAATGTTTTCAGGCAGTTGTCAGCACGACCGCGATCAGGCCGCCCGAGACAATCAACGACGTGGCGGCGAACTTCAGTCGCAAACGATACATGCCGTTGGTCAGGTCGTCGAGTCGAAGGTAAGCGGCCGTCGTTCCGAACATCAAGGTCAGCATCCCCCCCAAACCCCCAAGCATCCATAACCGTTGCTGCACGATTTGCCGCTTCCATATCGGACGCAAGCGTTCCCGCCCCGACGCTGACAGATCCACCAACAGATGGACTCGATATGTCGTGAACGTGGAACTTCCCGTGCGACTCACGACTGCCTCGGCGTATGGTTCGCCTTCCACTAGCGGCCTGACATCCGACGGCTGAAATTGCAAGCCTCCTGCAAATGTCTTGTCGCGGTGCAGCGTTTCAATAACTTTCTGCCACGCGGTGAGCAGTGCATTGTCCTCGGCCCGCTTGCGATCAAGATTTGGCTTGCCCACCACGACGACCTTCCCGTCATCAAGTTCTTCATCAACCCAAGCCGGCCGGGTCACTTCCGGGTTCTCGGCCTTCGGGACATCTATAGCGGTTGCGGGGCTTGCCACTGCCTCGCTCGCATGATGATCAACGTTCCGAAGCGACAACGGAATGCGAAGGAACAGGTACCCCACCACGGCAGCGATCGGCACGACCAAGAAAAGTGAGACCACCATGCCCCCGGCACCGCTCCAGGACAATTTCCAGCCGCGAGATTGGTAATAGATATACAGTCCGCACAAAACTGCGGTGACCATCCCGATTGCCGGGATCGAGGTCAGAACTGTCATGCCGCCAGCGGGTTCATACATGGTCGCAGCCCTCCAGCAAGCGATGACGGTCTTCCGGTGGCACCCAGGCGGCGGAGAGTTGCACCACGCTCGAAATCGCCACCGCCCACATCACGCCCCATCCGTGAGGAAAAGCAAACAACAACGGCAACCCGAAACCCAGTAATGTCGTCAACAACACGCTGGACAATCGGAAACGTTTCGGGCGAAACGCATCCGCATGTCGCCACCAACTTCGCAACCAAAACAGTCCGGCAAAGAACACCACATACGCCAACAACGCCGGCTGCATGATCGATTCGGTCAACGGCTGAACGCCGAGAGCGGAAAACGCCGAGTAAACATTGTCGCTGCGTCCCCACAGGTCGTATCGCAGGTCGACCATCAGCAACCGATCCAGCCAATACGCAGCCCCACCCACAACCGCGCCGGTCATCAACTGACTGAAACGCCGCCGTCCCGAATCACTCGCTGACCCTTCCGCCAGCTTCGACGGAATGAGAATCGCCCATGCTCCAAGGATCGTCGTCAACGCGAACAGAGCCACGCCCCCCGGTGACAGAGCGTGCTCGGTGGTCGAACCAAAATCAGCGGTCACGCCAAAAAACGAAGGTGTCACCAGACACAGCCCCAGGGTAATCGCTCCGGTGATGAACACTGCGTACGCCAACGAACCCGTCAGTTCGGCCATTCGATGTCGAAACGGGATCCAACGCTGCGTCTCGGGTCTGAGAGTTCGCCCCACCCAACTTCGTTCCCGACCTGCAAAACCGTCATGCCTGCGACCGTTCCGACGACGCGACGCAGTCGCCGCCACAGGCTGGCCCGTGTGGCCGTTACGTGGGTTGTCCCGTGAATCCCCGCCGTGCACGACCCGCCGACGGGTGTCCTCACGCCGATTATCCAGCACAGCGCCCAGTGACGCCAGGAAGAACGCAAACAGGCGAAAGGCCCCATACATCAGCGCCAGCATGATGCCGACGCGAACCAGCACGGTCGTCGCCCCGAAGACGGCGCCCGGTGCGATCAAGACGAGCAGGAGGAGACTCCAGAGGCCTGCTCGCCACCACCAGCTACTTGTATCATACCGTTCCCAAACATGCGGCTTGGCACGGGGTGAGTCGCGGTGTTCCTGACGAGTCTCATCGGCGACCCAGGGAGAACTGCTCCGCTGCGCTGATTCTACGCGCTGCGGTCGCGTGGGAACCCTCTCTTGAACCGGCACCGGTTCCGCAGCCTGCACGAACGACTCGTCGGGAATCTCCTCCGCAATCGTCTCCCCACGCAAAGCACGTCGAAATTCGCTCAACAACTCGGCCGCATCCGCCGTCCGTCGTGACGGATCCTTCTGCAATGCGTGCGCAAGGACTGCTCGCAAGCGCGGAGGCAGCGGTGACAAGTCGGGTTGGGCCGAGAGATGCTTCATCAGAATCTCGCCCGCCGTTTCGCCGTCAAACGGCACGCGGCCGGTAATCATCTCATAGAGCACGATTCCCAGGCTGTAGATGTCGACTTCATACCCGTACCGTCCATGTGCCACCTCGGGAGCCATGTAGTAAACGGTGCCCACGCTTTGTGTTTGTTCGTTGCGGCGACTGTTCGAGATCGACTTCGACAGCCCGATATCGCCGATTTTTACCACCTGTTGGTCGATGTAAACGTTCGCCGGCTTCAAGTCACGATGCACGATGCCCCGGTCGTGAAGAAACCCCAGCCCGGCGGTCATGCCTTCCAGCCAACGCAGCACATCCTCAGCCGGCATGCCCTCGGGATACTTCTCGACCGCGTCAGCCAGCGTTCGCCCGGAGACGTATTCCATGACGACCCAACTCTCGTCGTCATCATCGGTCCGGATATCGAACAGCGTGACAAGATTCGGGTGCTTCAGATTCAAGCACTGCCTCACACCCCGCAATTCGACCTCGGGCTGGCTGTGCAGCAGTTTCAATGCAACTTCTTTGCCCGCATCGCTGACGGCGTAATACACCTCGCCAAACCCGCCACGATGAATGGCGCGCTTGATGGTGAACCCATCGAGCGGTCGGGATTCAGGAGCAAAGGTGAATTTCATCAGTCCACTGCTTCCAATCGAAACTGGAAATCAGGCCCTGTCACAACCGCCCCCACGGGCAGGTCGCCCCCATCGTGAACGATTTCTCCATCGACAAGCAACGCTGCCCGCGAGCGAACCTTGAACGTATCGTGCGTCTCACCCGCATGCACAACCACGTCCGTCGACCAATCCCGACAGCACACATGACTGCCGCTTCCCGGCCCCAACAGCAACGTGCGATCCATCAACACCACGCCGTCGACACTCAACTCCGGACGATGGTCACTCACAAAATCGACCACCGCCGTCGCACTCAACGCCGACGGCATGCGAAACCGCAGTTTCACATCCCGCCCCAATTCAATCTCGTCGGTCGTCCCCAGTGAAGTTCGATCATTAACGACCGACTCCGAAACGCTGGCCCTTCCGTGAGCTTCCAGAACGTAACTCTCTCCCGTCCGTCGAAATGTCGCGTGTCTCCGTGACAGATTCGCCAGCAACCGGACCGCCACATCCCCATCATCGCTCTGTGGGCCACCGATCGTTACTTCGTCGGCACATGTCAGCAGGTAGGCACCCACGCCATCAATCCACAAGTGATACCGCTTGGTGCGGCCATCGGTTTCAGGCACCGCGTCGGTTGGTAAATCCCTGGTCGTCATCATGAAAACACTTTTCCTGTACCGGCGAGCGGTCGGCGTAAGCCGACTGATTCCTTCGTTTCATCCGGACGCTCACGCATCCGGCTCGCCTCCCATTGATTCCCTCGCTCGCGCTTCGGGCTGGTATTGCTGTTCTTGTTGCGATCCCTATTCAGGGTAACGAATTCCCGGCCGGATCGGTTCACGCGAAAAATCATCATTCCCGTTTCTCACACACGCAGTCTCACCGTTTCGCCGTGGCTGCATCCACCACTTCACCTGCGGTTTCTCCACCAGCTTCCTTGTCAAAGTACTTGTCGATTTCGCGCGTCAGGTCGCCCGTTTCCGCAGGCGCGGTCTCCACGGGAATCAGCCCGTTGAACTTGCCTTCGTGGTCCAGCATCTGCTCACGAACGTCAAGTTGTTTTCTGAGGTCGCGAATCAGCTTTTTCGTGCGTGCTAATTGCGACTTGTCGATCTCCAGCGTACTCACTGTTTCGTCGGCCTGTATGCTTTTCATGCGGGCTTGCAACTGTTCGACCTGCACCTCAAGATCCTGCTTGGCCACCAACATTTTGTCAAGCTGATCCTGATTCGCAACCAACGCCTGCTCACGAGCCTGCAAGATCTTCTCGTCCCGCTTCAACGACTCACTGGCAACTTTGTAACGACCGAAACGGGTCTGCAAATCGCGGTGGACCTCAGCGGCAGAGTAAGTTCGCCCTGCAATCACGTACGAATCTTCTTTGCGATCAAAATCGGTCTGTAACACGAAAATCGCCTGCTTTTGCTCACCCAAACCGGCTTCCCTGCGGTCGATGGCCTCGTTCAAATACTCCACATCCACCTGCTGCTCGGCAATCGAGTGCATGCAGCGACGGATGTCGGGAACAAGTTGCTCGACCATCTTGCGCGCCCGTTGAATCTCAAAATCCAACGGCACTTCCGATTTCACAGCGTCACGCACCGACGCCCCGGCTGTTCTCATGTAGCTGAACACGTCGCGCCCGAAGACGAACGCCCCCAACATTCCCACCACCGCTGTTCCAATCAAGGTTTTCTTGATCATGGCTCGTCTCCCCTCGCATCTCGGACCTGGAATTCGGTTGCCCCAATACTAGAGCCGCCTCGCGGCCTCAACGGGAACCGTCACCCAGCTATTCGCCACGCGAGGAGAATTCTTGAGCAGCTTTTCGAGAAATCCGAAATACCGTGTTTCAAGGTAGCTGAGTTTGCAAAAACTCAGAAACGCTGATGCGTCTGAATTCTTGCGAATCCAGCTACTGTGGAAGCGATCTCAACGTCTTGCCACACAGCCCGTAACGTTCACGACTGCAACATCTTGCATCAACCAATCATGATGGGTATTCTATTATGACGAGACAGAGAGGGTATTGCGCACGCCGACGGACTCGGCTGTCGCATCAAAAGGGCCACTCGGAGCCGACTCATCATGCTGTCGTTGCAGAAACGCCGTACGTCGACTTGCGATGATCTCACGCGCCGTACATTCCTGGAAGCAGGCGGAGCGGGTCTGATGGGCCTGTCGCTACCGAAACTTCTCGCCGCCCAGGAAGCGCAACCGTTTCGCCAGGGGCGTGCGAAATCAGTCATCTTCATGTTTCTGTTCGGTGGACCGAGCCAGCTCGAAACGTTCGACATGAAGCCGGACGCCGCGCCCGGAATTCGTGGGCCGTTCCAGCCGATCGCCTCGCGAACGCCCGGCTTGCGGATCTCCGAGCATCTGTCGCGCACGGCGGCCGTCTCCGACAAATTCGCCGTCGTCCGCACCATGTCGCACCCTTACAACGATCACAGCGGAGCCGGTCACTACATTCAAACCGGACGACAGTGGCACATCCGCATCGGCGGCGGATTCAACGCGACTCCCCAAGACTGGCCCTCGATGGGAGCAGTCACCGAGTACCTTTCGCAACGATCTCCGCAGACCGCCAATCGTGACTTGCCGAATTACGTCGTGCTGCCCAACTCACTCGGCCGGTTGCAAGAGTACAAAGTGCAACTGGTGCGACCCGGTGAGTACGCCGGTTGGTTGGGTCGGGGATACGATCCGATCACAACCGCCATCGACAAACGCGACGCGAAAGACAACCCCTACTCCCGCGACTGCACCGACGAAGAACTCGACTTCCGCATTCAGGGTTTGGCGAAGAATGCCGAACTCACCTCCGAACGGCTCACGAAACGTCGTTCGCTGTTGGAACAATTCGACGGCACACGTCGCGCGGTCGATTCCAGTCGCGCGCTGGATGCCTACGACCAGTTCCAGCAACGCGCGTTGAACCTGGTCACCTCCGAAAAAACACGCGAAGCGCTCGACATTCGCCAGGAACCCGCTGCGTTGCGTGACCGCTACGGACGCCATCTGTTCGGCCAGTCCACATTGATGGCCCGCCGGCTGATCGAAGCGGGCGTCCGGTTCACCACCGTGCATTACGATTGCGTCAACGGCTACAGTTGGGATTCGCATCGCAGCAGCAATGATCTGAAAGATCACCTGATTCCCACCCTCGACCAGGCCCTCTCGGCCTTGCTGACCGACCTCGACGACCGCGGCCTGATTGACGAAACGCTTGTCGTTGCCATGGGCGAAATGGGTCGCACCCCCAAAGCCAACGGCAGTTGGGGACGCGGTCATTGGAGCACGCTGTTCCCCGCCGTGCTCGCCGGAGCCGGTATCAAGGGCGGCATCACCTATGGCCGTTCCGACGCCAACGCCGCCTATCCGACCGACCATCCAACCCGTCCACAAGATATGGCAGCGACGATCTACCACGCACTGGGTATCGACCCCGACTTACGCCTGCCCGACGCCCAAGGCCGCCCGACGGCCATTGTGGAAGAGGGCAAGCCGCTACTCGAACTCTTCGGTTGAAACAGGACACGCGAGACGACACATGTTTTCTCTGCTCGATCAATCCAGTCGACTTTGTGATCGCATCGATCGCCGTGAGATGCTCCGTCTCGGTGGTGCCGGTGCGTTTGGTCTTTCGTTGCCCTCTCTGTTGGCGGCGAGTGAAAAACCGCAGCTTCCGATCGATGTCGTCAACGATCCCACTTTTGGTCGCGCGAAGAACATCATCTACCTCTGGCTGCAAGGCGGCCCTCCACAACACGAAACGTTCGATCCCAAACCGGATGCCCCGTCGGAAATTCGCGGCCCGCTCAAACCCATCCAAACAAATGTCGTTGGCACACATTTTGGCGAATTGCTGCCTCGCACCGCCCGCATCGCCGACAAACTGGCCATCGTGCGTTCGCTCTCGACGAACAACAACATCCACTCATCCAGCGGCTATCACGTTTTAACCGGCAACAAGTACATCGGCCCGAACGCCCGCACAATTTCTCCCACCGATTGGCCCTGGTTTGGGTCGATTGTGAAGATGAAAAAGCCCAGCGAGAAGTTGCCGCCGCTTTCCACCGTCTGGATTCCCGACTACATGCGTCTGAACGAGAACGTCACGCCGGCTGGCCAAACCGGTGGGATGCTCGGTTCTCAGTGGGATCCCGACCGCTTCGTCGGCGAGCCGTGGGATCCCAATTATGAAGTCGACGGCTTGAACTTGGGTGACATCGCCCCCATGCGGCTGAAGAAAAGGATGTCGCTGTTGGATCAAGTCGACCAACACTTCGCCAGCCTGGAACGTGGCCGGGCATTGCACACCTACGACAAATTCCGCGAACAGGCGTTCGACTTGCTCACCAGCAATCGTGTTCGCGACGCTTTTGCGATTCGCCAGGAACCCGAGAAGCTGCAAGATCGCTACGGGCGAACGCGTTGGGGCTATTGTGCCATGCTGGCCCGACGCCTCATCGAAGCGGGCGTCCGCATGGTGCATGTCAACTGGGCTCGCGAACCGGGCGATTCGGCCGTTGATAATCCCATGTGGGATACCCACGCCCAAAACGCCGACCGTTTAGAAGACGCCCTCTGCCCCATTTTCGACGTTGGCTTCACTGCGCTGATTGAAGACCTCGACCAACGCGGGCTACTCAACGAAACACTCGTCGTGGCGATTGCCGAGTTCGGTCGGACACCGAAAATTAACGCCAAAGCGGGCCGCGACCACTGGGGAGCCGTCTTCAGTTTCGCGATGGCCGGCGCGGGAATCTCCTCCGGCATCGTTCACGGAGCCAGTGATCGCATCGGCGGACAACCGGCGAAAGATCGCGTCGATCCGCACGACGTCACCGCCACCATCTTCCACCTGATGGGGATCAACCCAGCCGGTAAATTCAAGGATCCTCAACGACGCGAACACGCCATCACCGACGGTTCGCCCATCGCATCGATCATCGGCGTCGATATTCCGTTGGTCGAAACAACAACACCCGGCGGCGATATCGCCCGCGTGCCTCCCTACAACCAAGACCTGCTGCTCAACGGCCAATTCGACCAAGACGTTCTGCTCCGTGAGGCCACGTTCGGCTCACGCCCCAAAGGCTGGCGCGCCACGCCCATCATTACCGACGCCGCCAGCGATGCGTTCGGTATCCAACTTGTCGAAGACGGCGACTTGTCCCATTCCGGGAAGAAGCATGCCGCAATCGGTTTCGGTATGGCCGGTGGCAAAACGGCCGTTTCAATCTCGCAGGGCAGCCGTGTGACGCTCGGTCAGGAAATGCGTAACCCCCGCGCCGGCACGTTTACATTTCGCGTGCGTGCCGTGGGAGCCGGTTCGTCAGCAGAATTTTTCGAACAGACCTTTCTCAAACAGTTCTCCTGCAAGCTGGTCGTATTCCAATACAAGACCGACGTGAAAGATCCGCAAGCACGCACCGAGTTCGCCTCGCTCCCCTTTGTTCCCAGTTTCTCCAACGCCAAACAGCCCGACTACCAGACGTTCGAGATCACCAAGAAACTCGACAGCGCCAGCCCTGGCTCGAACTTCTCCATCGGCAAAGGACTCGGCGTAGCCGTCGTCGTCGAGAAAACCGCACCGGGCGAGTTAAAACTCCCCGCCGACGGCAAACCGCACGCCGCCTTCATCCGCCTGGACGACATCGAACTCGACTTCACCGCGCGGACGGTCAACGAAAAGGTGAAGGTCTAAACGGCTCCCCCTGTCGGCTTGAGTCTCTCAAGAAACCGATTCGCTTTCCGGCTTGGCGAACCCGCGCGTAGCGAATATACTGCCTCGTTCAGCGACGAACACTTTGCTTCGTTCGTCCCACAGGGCGGCTGCTCTCAGAAGGCCTGCCCTCGAATTGCCTGGTAGTGTAACGGTAGCACGAGTGACTCTGACTCACTTCCGATAATTTCACAAAAACGCTGAAAATACCGTGTTTCATAGACTGAAACGCACTTCTCGGCACTCTGCCAAACACCCCCCAAAACCACCCTAAAACACCCCTTGCGGGTGTCAGTGACACCCGGTGGTGATAGCCTCAAATATTCAAAGCGTTAAATTTGGGGGTTAGCTTCACGCCGTACATTCAGCTCAACAACTCCTTCATGTTGATTTAACGGAGAGCTGAGCGTGGCACAGAGAAGCCAGAATACGTGCAAGAAGAATAAAGGCTGTGGTGTTGTAGACAACGGTCGGAAAATGTAGCGCTGGCCGGGGGAAAAACGTAGCGCTGTGTTGGTAAAAAGTCTCGTCCAAGTGTGGTGTTCTCGGACGAGGGGTGAG
>Ga0115002_10003131_pt1 | contig 20833 bp, 16 predicted proteins | sample ArcticOcean_MG_C_8_FD_89576 | JGI IMG/M metagenome (GOLD analysis project Ga0115002, IMG submission 89576) | Marine microbial communities from western Arctic Ocean - ArcticOcean_MG_CB11_86 | ecosystem: Environmental > Aquatic > Marine > Oceanic | place: Arctic Ocean: Canada Basin | collected... | reverse complement strand
GTGAACATCGCCCCATGCACGAGTGATTCGACGTTTTCCGGAGTAATCCCCCCGTAACTAAATAACTCCTCGACCCCCGCATCGACGGCGACCACCCGGTCGAACGAACTGGGCTGGGGATCGGTATCGAGTTGCAGCAGGATGGTTTTCATGACGGCTGTGATGACAGGAGGGAAAGGGGAAGCAGGAAACGACACCGTCTACTGAACGGTTTGCTTCTTGGCAGGTGTCTTCTTCTTCGGGGGAGTCTTCGGTTTGACTGGCGGTGGTGTCGGTTGGCCTGAGATCTTGCGGGTTTTGAAATCGAAGGATTGTCCCGGCTTGGCGGTTTCGTAATCGGGCTGACCTTTTACGACCGGCTTGCGTCGATCGTAAAAGTGAACGGCGCTGCGTCCCATGACTTGGGCAATGTGACCTTTCACAACGAGCGCAGTCGCTTCGTCGATTCCGATGCCCAACAGTTGGGGGTATCTGTTGACCAGGCGGGTCATGTCGGGGAAGCGTTTCCGCTGTGCGAAATGTTGATCGATGGCCACGCCTGGTAGGAACCCGAACCCTTTTTCGTAGCCTTCTGCCATAATCTCGCGGTTCCCCCGCGGGTCGCCACGGGCCAGGAAGCTTCCTTGAATCGACGCCCCGGCCGAGCTGCCACCAATGACACCGCCGCGTCGCAACACGCCGTGCAGGGCGTCGTAGGCTTTGGTGTCGACGTAGGCATCGACGAATCGCCATTGGCGTCCGCCGCCAAACCAAATACCGCCCGCTTTCGACAACGCTTCGAGAAACTCTTTCGACTCGACTTCTTCAGGCCGATTGTGAGGCATCACTTTCACGTTCTGCGCGCCTGCCCTGGTCAGAAAACTGGGCACCTTGGCGCGTCGGGCAAGCAGGTCAGGCACGGCTGTGGGAAGCACGACGATGAGCGACTTCCGCCCGCCGGCCAGTTCGATGAACTTCTTTGTGATCGCCTCGGACATGCCCCCGCCACCAACGATGACGAGCGATCCTTGCGAGACGACGGGAGTCGGCGGCATGGCGGGCGGGTCATCGGCTGCGTTCCGATTCCGCACCGCACGCCGCAGGGACGTCAGGTCGGCTCTGTCTTTTTCCTTCAGGACGATTTCCCGCTGAGAACGCGATTTCGAGGCCGGCAGGATGACTGTGACGGTGGAGTCACCGAGCACTTCCATGAAGCGGCCACGAACGACGAGCGCAGTTCCCTCGTCGATGCCGTAACCGACACGGTCGGGATGTTTCGCAAGGACGCCCAGTAATCGTGATTTGCGATTCCGGGCGAGAAAGTGCTGATCGACAACCGCTTCGGGAAGCAGATCGAAACCAACGCCCAGTTCGGCGGTGGGATTCCCGTTCGTGATCATGACCCGCGACATGATGGCCGCCCCGGCGGATGTGCCTCCGATGACACCGCCCCGTTTCAACACCGCGTAGAACTCTTTCTCGGCCGCCGTCCCCAGATAGGCGTCGGCGATACGGGCCTGGCTTCCGCCGTCGAACCAGATGCCGGTCGCTTCTTTCAGCGGGGCGAGAAACGCTTTCGCGTTGGCCAAATCCCGCTTGCGAGTATGTAACAGCACCAGCGACTTCGGTTTGCGAGCGGTCCAATAATCGAGATACGTTTCGCTTTCATCGTTCTCGGCTTTGTCGTTGGCCGTGGGGATGACGATGATTTTCGCGTTTTCGCCACCGGCCAAGGCGAAGAAGCGATCGCGAATGCGGTCGGGCAGTTTCGAGCCACCACAGAGAACCAACGACCCGGAAATGCCGCTCGGGTCCAAACGTGGCGGCGCGGCGGCAGTGGGGGAAAGCAGCAAGAAGAAAGACAGCACGCCAACGATAAACGTCACGCGTGAAGAAACGATTGCGGTGCGTTTCGTGTCTTGTCGAGTCACGGTCAGCAGCCTCGCTGTGAATGTGAAGATCAACTTGTTCCGCCTTCCGGCCACCTACGGCGTGGCATTGACTGCGGCGCGGATCACTTTTTCTTCACGTTCTTCAAGTGCTTGTCGAAGAACTCGTACATCGCGGTGCGGGCCTGCTGATTGGTGTCTCCTCGGAATCCGTGGCCTTGGCCTTCGTAGAGGATGGCGCGATGGTTGGCACCGACTTCTTTCATGCGGGTGTCGAAGCGTGTGGCCTGACTGGGCAGGACAAGCCTGTCGGCCGCACCGTGCAGCGTGAGAGTCGGCGGGTCGTCTTTGCTGACGTAGGTGATGGGACTGGCTGCGATGTAGGTGGCCTTGGCTTCCTTGGGGCCGCCATCGAGGAACGATGCGAGAATCGGTGAGGCTCCTTTGCTGCCTGCGGACAGGTGCAGCATGTCTGTCGGCCCGTAGTAGTTGACGACCGCTTGCACGCGACTGGATTGGTCGGCGTGTCCGCCTGTGCCTTCGAGTTTGTGTGTGGCATCGGTGACGCCCAGCATCAGGCTGAGATGTCCGCCGGCGGAACCGCCGGTGGCCCCAATGCGGTTGGGATCAACGCCGAACTTTTTCGCGTTCGCACGTAACCAGCGGACGGCACACTTCACGTCGTGAACTTGCGCGGGGAACGGATACTTCGCCTTGCCGCTTTTGTCGGGTTGAGTGAGACGGTAAGTGACGGTGATGGCCACGTACCCTTGTTTGGCGGCTTGTTCGATTTCCGTGCGGTAGCGTCCCCGGTTACCGCCGCGCCAACCCCCGCCGTGAATGAAAACGATCGCTGGGTACGGTCCGTCTCCTTTGGGGCGTGCCAAGTCAAGTTGCAGATCGACGTCGCCTCCCTTGCCGTAGACAAGAGATTTCTGCACCTCAATATCGGCGGCGGAAGCGGTGACAGCCGACAGACCGGCGAGCGCGAGAACGGCCAAACCGATGATCAAGCGACGGTATACGAAGTTGCGAATCGAGGCGGTCATGTTGAATCTCCTTGAGCAGGGTGAACTCGAGCAATCGTCTCAAAAACGAAGATACCCGGCTCGCGCAAGGTGGACAAGGGGATGCGCCAACCCGATCCAGAGCCTGATACGTCCCGACCGGCGAGATATGCCGATGGTCAGTGGATGTTTCCAGCAACGGGGTTCCGTCGATTATTCGGTTGGGAATCTCGGGGTGATCCCCTCCGCGACTGGGAAGGTCGCAAGAAATCTCTTTTTGGCTGCCGATCTTTAACTGTTGGAGCGTTCGATGACACCATTTGACGAACACCCTGAGCCACCGCCGAACGCGATCGATTCCGTACTCAACGGACGACGCGACCATGACGGCACTCCTGCTGACCGCTTGTTTCATAGGGCCGACTGATCAGCCGGTTGAACGGCATCAGGTCGATTGCATCGACATTCTCTGCCTGAACGGTTCCCGTTACGCCTGCTTCTGGTCGCAGGAGGAGGACGATCTGGTCGACCACGGCTGGCATCTGATGACGGCCGACCATCCGCTCCCGCACCCGACCCAGTGCGGCTGGTGTTACGAATTCACCAAGCGAGATGGCTCGCAGGTGATTGTGAAAGCCGAACTCTACACCGTCACTTGGGCAACCGAAGACTACGAAGCCCGGTTCCGTAACGGTGGTGGCACGTATCGCCCGATCGGTCGGTGAATCGGCCCTTGAAATCGGCTGCCGCTGCGAGATTTCCAAACGATTTCCCCGAATGTGAGCTACGCCACAGTTCATCGTATGGGACGTGCGTAGAATCTTTCCAATTGAGGAGAGTCGAAAGGGAATTCGTTCAGGGGGAAAAATCGATGCTCGTGCTGACCAGGAAGATTGACGAAGAGATTCTCATTGGTGGCGTGATTCGCTTGAAAGTGATCGCCGTGAGAGGAAATCGTGTGCGGCTTGGCTTGCAGGCCCCGCGAGAGATCGAAATCAGCCGAGCGGAAATTGACGCGCTCGGTACCGAACCGATTCTGGTACATGACACTCTTGAAAGCACGGCCGGCGACATGGATCTTGCCGAGACATTGGAATTGGTTTAGACCTACTGAAGCAAAACGGTGAAAGAGGCTGACTGACGAAACACACAGCACGCCGGAAGGGATGTCGGCGGAATGAACGCGGAACACAACGTGGAACCGAAGGGCGCGGGGCAGAGTGGTGTCAACGTCGGCAAACTCAGCTTACTGGCGACCGCCGCGGCGCTCTTCGGTTGCGCGTTGTATTTCTTCGGCGACCAGTTGACGCTGCAAACGCTTGTCGATCGGGAAATCGCCTTCGAGCAATATCGCCAGGCTCATCCGGTTCTCGTTTATGCTGTGGCATTCGGCATCTACGTGGGGGCCACGGGGTTGTCGTTGCCCGGTGCGTGGGCTTTGTCTTTGGCGTTTGCGTGGTTTTTTGGATTCTGGCGCGGTTTGATTTTTATCAGCTTCGCGTCGACGACCGGCGCGACAATCGCGTTTCTCTTGAGTCGCTACCTGTTTCGCGATGCCATTCAGTCGCGGTTCGGTGAGCGACTGGCGAAGTTCAATGACACACTGGAACAAGAAGGGGCGTTCTACCTCTTCACGTTGCGCGTGATCCCCGCCGTGCCGTTCTTCGTGATCAACCTGGTGATGGGGCTGACGCCGATTTCTGTGAGGACATTCTGGTGGGTCAGCCAAGTGGGCATGTTGCCGGGGACCTGCGTGTATGTGTATGCCGGATCTCAAATTCCGACCGCAACGGAATTGGTCGCAAGAGGTTCGAGTGGCATTTTGACTTGGCAGATGGGGTTGGCGTTTGTGCTGCTGGGGATTTTCCCGTTTGTCGTGAAGAGAGTGATGTCTCGTGTGCGACCAACGGTGGGCGATGCGGATGTGGGGTGATGACACAAAAGGGCGAGTGTTTTGGTCTGCCACGCAACAGCCAGCTTACGCTGGTCGCTCGCCTTGCTCGTTTTGGAACCGGGCTTCGAATTGGGGCAGGCGGTAGCCGATGGTTTGTTTGATCCATTGGCGTCGGAGTGTTTCCCGTTCGTCTGGCGTGAGCTGCCAGTTGATGTCGGAAGCGCGGAGCGTTTTCGTCAGTTGCTGCAGGCAGAGTGCGACGGTGACGGAAATATTGAAGCTCTCGGTGAACCCGAACATGGGGATTCGCAAGAGATCGTCGGCCGCTTCCAACGCCGTTTCGGACAGGCCGTTCTGCTCGGAACCGAACATCAAAGCGATCGGCTGTGTCGGAAGGAAGTCGTCGAGCATGTGGCTTTCCGCGTGCGGTGATGTGGCCACGATGCGATAGCCTGCGTTTTTGAGGCGGTGAATACAGGCGTGCGTGTTGTCCTCGGCCGCGTCGTACTGCTGCAACGTGAGCCATTGGGTCGAGCCGAGCGCGACATCGGTATTGATCTCGTGACGATTCTCGCCTTCGATGATGTGAACGTCTTGCACGCCGAAACAGTCGCAGGTTCTCAGGCAGGCACTGGTGTTATGTGAATGGTAGATGTCTTCGAGGACGACGGTGACGTGTCGTGTGCGTTGTTCGAGAACCCGGTCGAACAAGGCCCGTCGTTGCTCGGTCACGAACTGCGCGAGGAATTCGACGAATGCGGCTTCGGAATCGCTGGTGCGGGCGGTGGTCACGAGTGTTTGTCCGGCTTTCTTGAAACGGACATTTGACTGGTCATTCGGGTTGTGTTGCGCGATGGCTTGCGTCGGTTTGAAATGTCGGATATCTTGGCTATCACGAGCATGCGTGGTGGGTATAGCTCAGTAGGTTAGAGCACCCGGTTGTGGTCCGGGAGGTCGCCGGTTCGAGCCCGGTTATCCACCCTTTTTTCAAGCGGCACGCGAACGCGTTCTTTGTTTCGCGTTCAGTTGGTGTTTGGTTTGCCTTGCGGGGCGAACTTCACACCGGCTTTCTTGGCCGCTGCCGTCATGGCGGCGTAACCGCTGTCGCAGGCTTCCTCGAATTTCATGTTGGTGAAACATTCGACAGCCACTGCCCCGTCGAACTTCACGCGTTCGAGCGCCCCAAAAACCGGGGCGTAGTTCATTTCGCCCTGGCCAGGAATCTCGTGAGTCCACTTGAGGTACTTGCCTTTGTGATCTTTCAGGTGGGCATGCACGATCTGCTTGTGGAATCGTTTGACGAACCCCACCGGCTCGACACCCATGAGCGTCAGATAGCAGGGGTCGAAGTTCACGCCGAAATGTTCCGAGTCGACATCGTCGAACATCTGTTGCAAGGCGTCGCTGCTGTTATCGAGCCAGACCGGCCAGATGCCGTCCACCGCGATCGAAACATGCCGACCTGCCCCGTAATCCGCAGCCGACTTGAGCGTTTCGACCACCTTGGCCCACAACGCTTTGCGAGTGATCCCCTTGTGTTCGCCCCCCAGATGAAACGTGACAACATCGGCTCCCACGTCGCTCGCCAAGTCGATACTCCCACGCAGGTCAAGCGTTTTGCGTTTTGCGTCGACCAGTGTGTCGGTCAGTACGGCATGTGTGATGACCGCTTCGACTCGCATGCCCAGCCTCTCGGCCGTGCGGCGTGTGAGTTTTCGCCGTGCCGCGGCGAACGAGTTCGGATCGGCCGAAGAGCCGTTCGTTCCCGAGACATCGATCGACGCATAACCCCGCTTTGCCACCCGTTCGAGACACTCGACGATCGGCATTTTCAGGCGATCGGTGTAGCTATACGTGTAGAACGCCAGACGCATGACGGTTGCTCCTGGTTATCGGATTCAGAAAACAAAGCAGACTTCACTTACCTTCGCCGGTTCCGCCTGTCCAATTCTTTGTCTGGAACGGTGACGCGGGCAAACCAGCCGAGTTGACGAGGTTCGGGTTGGCCAGTTTGTGCCAGCCGAAACGGACTTGCGTCGGAGATGTGACACCTTCGGCTTGCACGACGATGGTGTCGCCGTCGACTGTGGCGGTGGCTGGGACAAATTTGTCGTCGGCTCCGGCGACTTGGAATTCACTCAGCGGTTTGCCGTCGCGGGCTTTCAAGCCGTCAGCGACATGCGCGAAGCTGAGGCGAATTTTTCCGCTTTCAACTTTGAGCGACTTGTAAAGCGGACCGGAATAGACGAGGTCTTTGACGTCGTAGTCTTTCGTCAAAGCCCACAATGCCAGGCGGTTTCCTACATCGACTTTGTTACGGGGGTGGATGTCTTTGATGTTGTCCACCAGGTCGGTGGTGACCGCCATGCCGGTGCCGGATATTTTCAGCGTGGCGACCTGGGATTCCCACAACGCGGGAAGTTGTCCCGCATCGTAACGTCCGGCCCAAGGAGCGATTTGCACGAAGTGGAAGGCGAGCTTGTCGTTGCCGAACGATTTCCGCCAACCGGTAATCAACGCTTTCATCTTGTCGGCGTAGGTCAAGCCGTTCTTTTGGATGACGTTCGTCTCGCCCTGATACCAGATCGCACCCTTCACGGCGACGTTCGTCAGCGGGGCGATCATGCCGTTGTACATCCCACCGGACTGCTTGCCGGCAATCGTCCACGGTTCAATCGGCGAACCACCCCACGAACTGTTGATCAACCCAATGGGTACGTCGAGGTCGGCGTGCAGCCGCTGACCGAAGAAGTAGAGCACGGCTGAGAAACTCGGCACGGCAGCCGGTTCACAAACTTTCCATGTCGCTTTGACGTCTTCCGACGGCGTTTTCGTTTGCACTTTCGGAACGTGGAACAAGCGAATCTGTGGATGATCAGCAGCAGCGATGGCTTCTTTGGCTCCGTTGGTCGAACTCAACCGCCATTCCATGTTCGACTGTCCCGAACCGATCCAGACTTCGCCGATGAGGATGTCTTCCAGTTCGATGCTGTTGTTACCTTTGATTGTAATGGTCCGCGATTTGCCGTCGGCCTTTTGGGCCGGCAGCGTGACGATCCATTTGCCGTCGGCGTCAGCCTTGGTGGCTTCCTGGGCGTCGCCCATGGTCACGGTCACCGCTTCCCCGGCGTCCGCCCAACCCCACACCCGCAACGGCACGTCGCGTTGCAACACCATGTGACTATCGAGCACGGTCGGCAATTTCACATCCGCTTGCACCGTCTCCGCGTGCGCGAACAACAGGGCAGACAAAACGGCGATCGTCGACAGGCAGCGTTTCATGGGGAACCTTTTCAGATGGAGATGTTTGTCGAAAGATGTTCGTTTTGAATCGTGTCGATAGTACCCGTAGAAGCAACGACATGCCACAGTTGGGTACGTTTCGAGTGTATCGACGCTACAGGTTTTCGATGGTGACCGGTTCCAACTCGTCAGCCGGTTGGAAGCCGAAGACCTTGGCAAAGAAATAGAACTCACCGTCCAGCGCGCACTTGATGTTTTCCGCCTTGCGGAAGCCGTGCTGCTCGCCTTCAAAGAGCACGTAGGCGACGGGGATGCCCTTTTTGCGGAGCACGTCAACCAAGATCTCGGCCTGGTTGGGAGGCACAATTTTGTCTTCATCACCCTGAAAGAAAATGACCGGACAAGCGAGTTGGTCGACCGAGTGAATGGCGGAGCGTTCGTCGTAGAGGTCTTTCTTTTCGGGGTACGGACCGACAAGCGAATCGAGATAGCGGCTTTCAAACTTGTGTGTGTCGCCGACAAAGATTGATAAGTCGCTGATGCCGTAGTAACTGGCTCCCGCTTTGAAGACATCGCGAAAAGCGAGCGCACACAACGTGGTGTAGCCGCCCGCGCTACCACCGTCGATCGTCAACCGATTCTCGTCCGCCAACCCTTGATCAACGAGGTATTTCGCCGCGTTGATGCAATCATCGACATCGACCACGCCCCACCAGCCGTTGAGTCGTTGACGGTATTCGCGACCGTAGCCCGTGCTCCCACCGTAGTTGACATCAACAACCGCGAAACCGCGGCTGGTCCAGTATTGGATCGTGAGATTGAAATCGGTCGACGTTGCAGATGTCGGCCCGCCATGACTTTTCACCAACAGCGGTGAGCGTTCATCGCTTGGGGCGGTGAAGTCGGCGTTGGCGGGCGGATAGTAGATCGCATGAGCGGTCAGGCCTTTTTCGGTCGGGAATTCGATCGCTTGGGGATTCGAGAGGTAACCCGCATCGACGGCCGTCTCGCTGGCATGTCGTAACACCTCGATATGTCCGGTGCTCGTATTCAACGAAGCCACGGCGCTCGGCGCGGTTGATGTTCCCCCGATGAAGACGGCGAGCTTTTCGGAAACGCAAAGTCCCTTGATGCTGGTGAAAGGAAGATCGAGGAGTGTGACGTCCAGCGAAGCCGTGTCGATTCGCGTCAAGCGCTGTCGGCCGCCTTCTGAGAAGACACACAACAACGATTGCGCTGACTCGAATCCATACGACGCCATTCCAAATACCCAAGCCGGCCGGGCGAACTCGGTGGCACGCGGGCAGACCGCTTCGATTTCGCCGTTAACGATCCGATACAGGTTCCACCAGTTGCTGCGGTCACTGACGAAGTAGAGCACGCCGCTGGGTGACCATTCTGGTTGCAACACCGACTCATCCAATCCCCCAGCGATGAGCGTCGCTTCGGCGAGCGATCCGTCCTCTTTGACCTGCGCGACGCGCAGTTCGGTGCCGTCCCAGGGCATGTTGGGGTGGTTCCACTGCAACCAGGCGAGTTGTTTGCCGTCGGGTGACAGTCGGGGTGAGGAGTAGAAGTCGCAACCCGATGCCAGCACAACTCCGTCGCATCCGCCGTTGACATCGACGGCAACGATCGTATTGACGGCTTCGCGTGTGGTGTCGGTGTGGTCTTCACGAACGCAGACGATTCGATTGCGAGCCGCGTCGAAGACGCCATCAGCATAGCGACGGTCAACCGCTGAGGTGAGTGGCTCGGGAGCCGAGTTGGCGTTCTGGCGATACAACCGCTGGTCGTCGAAGTTCGAGAAGTAGACCGTCCCGTCATGCACGAGATACTCGGCTCCCCCATACTCATGCACGCGGGTGCGAACGTTGCATTCCGGCGGGGTGACGTCGCTGGTGCCGCCATCGGAACCACGTCGCACGAGGCGGTAGCAGCCGCCTTCGGTGGGCCGCATCTCGTTCCAGTAAATGTCGTCGCCATCGAGCGCGATCTGACCCAAGGCAATGCTACCCTGCACGATGAGATCCGACGTGATGGGCGACTTCCATGTCCCGTAAGGTGCCGTTGTTGGCATGATTGGTCTCCTGCCCGCGGTTGTTGTTCAGGGTTGCAGTTTGAGCCCTAGTTTTTCGTCGGGTTGAGCCTGGAGAAGTCGGCCGTTGCAACCTTTCTCCTTATCGCAGCTTCCTCGAGCGACGAGAAACCGGTCGGCGCCTGTGGTGACGATCCCGATGCCGCAATCGAAATCGTACTTGCCGAGCAGTTTGAATTTTGCGTCGGTCTTCAATAATTTATTCCCGTAGCAGCCGAACCAGAACCGGCCGTCGGCGTAGGTGGCCGTCTGAATTCCAAGGCGTGTGTAGCCGCTGGCGATGATATGTTTCTTCACGAAACGAAACTTCGCGTCGTACTCGTAGACGTAGTTCTCTTTGAATCCATCGGGCAATCCCCCCACAACGAAGAAGCGGTTGCCGATGTTCGCCAGGCCGCCCGCTCCGTAGACGAGTTCGGGCGTCTTGTGTTTGCTCAACAGTTTGAGATCGTCGGCATCGTAAACGTAGACCCAACTGTCGGCTCGCTTCTCGTCATCGTTGAAGCGACCAAAGTTGACCGCCACGTAAAGGCGTCCGTCATGATGACAGAGATCGCCGTGATGGTTACCAACGGCGATCTTTTTGGTCACCGCTCCGTTGACGTTCGTCTTCACAAGGGCGTCGGTAAAACACCAGTAGAGGGCATCGCGTTCGTTCGTGCAGACGCCTTGCAGATGGTAGCGGTACTGGCCGGCACAGGTTGTCTTTGCGAACGGGCTGGGCGCAGGCGGGGCCGCGTGGGCTGCAGACGCCAGTGATATTGCGATCGCCAAGAGTGGGAGGTATCGAGGCAGCATGGCGTCATTCCGTCTGTAGGGTGGTGAATGGAAGATAGAAGATGAAGGATGCGATCAGCGACCACTGTACCCGACCACATGCTTCGAGTAGAACCGAGTTTCCGAAATGAATCCGATTCTCAAAAACTGTGAATGCGTTTGAGCATGACACACGACGACGTTCCAGAGAACTCCACCGCCTACACGGCAGTGCTTGGTATCGCCCAGGACGGCGGTTTTCCGCAAGTCGGCTGCCAAGGTGCGTGCTGTCGCCCGGCGGTGACCGACCCATCGCGGCGACGGCAGGTGGCCTGTTTGGCTGTTGTGGATTCTCGAACCGACAGTCGCTGGCTGATCGATTGCACGCCCGACTTCTCGGCGCAGTGGGCTTTGATTGGCGAGATCACGGGCAAGCAGGAGAAGTCCACACCAACCGGCTTGCTACTGACACACGCCCATATCGGACACTACACCGGACTGATAAATTTCGGGCGCGAGGTGTTGGCCGCCGATAATGTTCCGACCTACGTCATGCCGCGCATGGCTGAGTTTCTGCAATCGAACGAGCCGTGGTCGTCACTGGTTCGCGATGGGAACCTGGCTTTGCAAATCATGTCGGACGGAACGTCGATTGATCTGGGGAACGGAATCGAAGTCACGCCGTTTGGCGTGCCGCATCGCGGAGAGTTCTCTGAGACGGTTGGTTTCGAGATCGCCGGAGTCGCCCAGCGTGTGCTCTACGTTCCCGACGCGGACCGCTGGGACGGATGGGAAACCGCCATCGAAAAGCGAATCGCGAACGTCGACGTGGCTTACCTCGATGGAACGTTTTTCTCAGCCGACGAACTTCCGGGCCGTGACATGTCGCAGGTCGCCCATCCAACGATTCTCGAAAGTATGAACCGATTCGCGACCCTGCCGGAAACCGAGCGAGCGAAAATTCGGTTCCTGCACTTCAACCACACGAACCCGGCCATCGATCCGGAGAGTGAGGCTGCCAAACGAATTGACGACGCGGGATTCGGCATCGCCATGGAAGGCGAGTGTGTTGGGATTTCCTGAACTGGCAGCCTTATCCCAAGTCCAGATTAACATCGACCCACGACCGTGTCTCGAAGCTGTCGAGCACCGCATCGGCGACCGACTGAGCACGGGCACCGTGATCGAAACCGGGGACCGCGTCGCGTTCTTCGACAATTGACGAGACGAATTCGTAAACCAGGTCGTAGCGGAACACGGTGCTCGCCACGCCCTCATGGCCGTCGCGCGGGCTGCCTTCGATGACGAGGAATTCTTCCGGCACCGGATGCTTTTCCATCGTGCCGCCGTGCTTGCCGAGGATGACGTTGTTAGGGTCGGTCAGTTGATACGCGGCCGAGCCTTCACTGCCGTTGACTTCGGCCCATTCGTAGCCGAACCCGTCGTTGTAATGCCCTTTCATCACCGTGCTACCTTCCCACACGCCGACGGCACCACCTTCAAAGCGACCGATGAGAGCCGACCAGTCGTCGACTTCCGAAGGTTTGCAGGACTCTCCAGTGGGGGTTGTATCGCGCGGAGTGTACTGGGCGATCGCGCCGCTGACGGATTCGATCGGCCCCATGAGGTCCATCGCAAAGTCGATGCGGTGAATCGTCATGTCAAACAAGTCGCCCGCGCCGGCCAACTCTTTGTACTGACGCCAACCCCAACTCGTTTCCGGCCAGTCGAGAAATCGCTGGCTGCGAAAATGTCGCGGTTCACCAAGTTGCCCGCTATTGACCAGATGCCGAACGTAACGCATGGAAGGGGCGAATCGGTACGTGAAGGCCGTCATGTGACGCAGGCCCGCATCGCGAGCCGCACGATACATGGCGGCTGATTCATCACGGTTCAAACCCAACGGCTTCTCGCACATCACATGCTTGCCGCCCGCAATGCAGGCCAGCGCGATGGGCGAATGCGTAAAGTTGGGCGTCGCGATGACAACCGCATCGACATCAGGATCGACGGCGACTTCGTTGTAGTCGGTCGTCGTTTTGACCGGACCCCATTCTTTTTCTCGCTGGGCCAGCAGTTCCTCGTTGGGATCGCAAATGCAAGCCAACTCGGCGCGCGGATCGATACGAATTCCGGGGACGTGGTGGTAGTCGGAAACCGCACCGGCTCCGATGATGGCAACGCGAATAGGCTTGGACATGAGGCTCGATAGTAGTTAGTGGGTGGTGGATAGTGGGTAGTGAGAGTTAGGTATCTTGTTTAGCGTTCGGAGCGTTCTTGAGCAACTGTGTGAGGAGGGCGGCGGCTTCTTCGGGGGTGGCGATTTGCTCGTCGAGTTGGGCGTCACGGATGAAATCGAGGAAATCCTTGAAATGCGGCCCCGGTTTCAAACCTTGCGAGACGAGGTCGTCACCGGTGAGTAGCGGGGGCGGGTCGATCACCTCTCGCGGAGTGTGTTGCAGGTATTCCTCACAGAAAACGACCGACGACAAATCACGGTTTTCCGCCAGAGTGCGGATACGCGACAGCGCGACGAGATCGTCCGCGCGGCGATCTGCGAACAGTCGTTTCAAAAGGCAAAGCGGCAAGGACCGCGCGTCGTCGAGAGCGTGTTGGTGTTCGACCAGCCAGCCGATGTGGTCGATTTCGTGATTGGAGAGTTTCAATCGGCGACACAAAGCACGAACGGCGTCTCCGTTTTCGAGGCTGTGACACAACGCGGCCATCACCAATTCGAACTCAGGTTCCTGCAACAGTTGCAGCATGTGAATCGTGCGGTCACCGGCTGCTGGCAACTCGTCGTCGGCAGAGCCGAAGGCCTCTTCGAGTTCCGGTAAGATTTCTGATAACAAACCGACCTCGCGCGCCAAACTGACAGCTCGTGTCCGATGCGGATCGACAAGCATGCGTTTCAACTCATGGGAAATCCGCTCGACACTCACAACGTGAATCTCGCTCGCCATCTCGCGCACAGCCGATGCGGTGACGTCATCCAGTTCAAAATCGAGCGTCGCCGTGAAGCGGACGGCGCGCAGCATGCGAAGTTTGTCTTCGCGGACACGATCGTGCGGGTCACCAATGGCCCGCACAATGCCCAAACTAAGATCTTTTTCCCCGCCGACGAAATCGAACACACTGGCAGCGAGTGGATCGTAGAACATGCCGTTGATGGTGAAGTCGCGCCGTTGGGCGTCTTCTTCGGCAGTCGTGAAGACGACGTGTTCGGGGCGTCGCCCGTCGAGGTACGGGCCTTCGGTGCGAAACGTGGCCACTTCGACATCGCCCGCTTGCTTAGGTCCGCGAACAATAATCACGCCGAAGCTGGCACCGACTGCCAAAGTTCGTCGGTGGCCGAACAGATTCCGCACATCTTCCGGCGTCGCGTTGGTGGCGACGTCGTAGTCTTGCGGTTCTCGCCCGAGCAAAAAGTCGCGCACACACCCACCCGCCCAGAGCGCCTGGTAACCGGCGTCTTGCAGCCGCTGCACCACCTCGGTGGCGAACTCTCGATTCGGATCTCCAACCGTCATGATGCACAATCGAATGGTGAACGCGGAAAGAAACAATCGTCTCGAAGACAACTCGCCTCAGAATGTCTCATTGAGGAAGCGATTGCAAACGATTCGCCTCGTACAGTCGTGAGGCGACAAGTCGCGAAGTGTCGACTATAATCGATCCGACGCGCCCACCCACCCTCAACCGGCGGCCGAATGCGTCATCGGTTGCCCGTTAGCTATTGTGCCCACAACCGAAACGCCTACCCCATCACTGACGGAGACTGCTGCCTCGTCGACTTCGGATGCTGAACGAGACCTGCATCGGGAAGCCATCGACACGCACGCGCCGCGCAATATGTTTGCGCTGGCAGCCCATCACATCGTGCTGCGTGTGGCGTGGATCTTCAAGACCGAGAGCGTCATCATGCCGGCGTTCCTGGACGCCATCGTGCCGGGGGCACAGTTACAGGGCTTGCTGCGGGGGTGTTTGCCCATTCTGAATCGGTTTGGGCAGAGCATTCCGCCGTTGTCCTTCGCGGAACGTCTGCGAGATGCACATCGTAAGAAGTGGTCGCTTATGTTGACCACCGTGCTCATGGGCGTGCCGTTCCTCATTCTTTCGGCCACTTGGTTCGCGCTGGAAAACAAACAGACGTTCTGGCTACCGGTTTTGTTTCTGGCGTTATACACGTTGTTCTTCATGATGACCGGCTTGAACCAACTTTGCTTCGCCACGTTGCAAGGAAAACTCATTCGTGCTGATCGACGCGGGCGGTTGCTGGGCATCTCCGGGTTGGTGGGCGCGGGCTGTTCGATCGTCTGTGCGTGGTTTCTGCTGCAACGCTGGTTGGCGATTTCCGACAACGGAGCGGGCGAAGTCGGCGGGTTCGGTTACATCTTCGGCTTTGCCGGCGTCGGATTTCTGCTGTCTGGATTGCTCGTGTTTGGCGTAGCGGAACCGGCTGATCCCCCCAAGTCGAAGCGGCGCACCGGAGAAAATCAGTTTCGTGAGGCGTGGCGTTTGCTGCGTCGCGATCGCAATTTTCGCAAGCTGGCGGTCGTGGGCATGTTGTTCACGTCGATGCAGTTGCTGTTCCCACATTACCAGGCGTTGGGGCGCAGTTTGCTCGACCTCGACCGAGCCGAACTCGGCTTTCATCTGATGTTGTGGGTCATTGCACAAAACGCAGGAGCCGGCCTGTTCAGCATTCTGGCCGGCATGCTGGCCGATCGCTTCGGGAATCGGCTGGCGATTCGCATCGAGTCGTTTCTGGCCGCGTCCGCTCCGATCTGGGCCGTGCTGGTGACGCGTGACTGGTTCCCTCACGGCGAGAAGTTGTTCTGGATCTCCTTCTTCCTGCTCAGCCTGGTCCCCGTCACGATGAAAACGATGGTGAATTACGCTTTGGAACTGGGCAAGCCCGAAGACCACCCGCGTTACATCAGCACGCTCAAGCTGGCGATGGCGGTGCCGTTTCTGCTCTCGCCGCTGGTCGGCTGGTTGGGGACAATTGTCGGATTCGAGACGATCTTCATCGTCATCTGTGTCGCGATCGCCGCGGCGGGATTCTTAACATTCGGCCTCGACGAACCCCGTCACCGCATCCTCGGCGACTAACGCCTGCTCGTTCTTCCGCCAGGCGAGCGGCCGGCGTAAGCCGGCTGTTACCTTCGATCCATCCGGACGCTCACGCATCCGGCTCGCCTTCCCACACATGCCCGGCCGCTTGAAATTCGCGATTATTAGATGAGAGATTGCGTTTTCGGTCCGCTGCTAAGGTAGAGTGTAATAAGCCATTTTGCCCACTTCGATTCATCGAGATTCATCATGTCATTCCCTCCGCGTCACATCGCGTTTGCGTCGGTCGCTCTGGCAACACTTCTACTGGCTGCCGTCTCATCTCATGATGCGGCCGATAAGCCAGCCGCGTCTGCCGACAATGCCGTCAAACCGTTTCCTGTAGAGGGTCTGCTGCCCAAGGCGGAGATCGGCGCGTTGCGGTTTCTGGAAAAACAACCCGAATCCGACGGCCGGGGCGTGGTGGTGGCGATCTTCGACACGGGCGTCGACCCCGGCGCACCCGGATTACAAACCACGACCGACGGCCAACCAAAAATCATCGACATCATCGACGGCACCGGAAGTGGCGACGTCGATACGTCAACCATCGTCGAAACATCCGACGGCACGCTGGAAGGTCTCACAGGACGCAAACTCACCACAGGCAAGAGTTGGAAGAATCCCAAGGGCAAATTTCGTCTCGGTCTGAAACGAGCATACGACTTCTTCCCCGGAAGTCTCGTCGGCCGAATGAAACAGAAACGCCGCAAAGACTTCGATCGTGAACAGCGCCGACTCGAAACCGAACTCCGCCGGGAGATGGTCGAATGGGACGCCGCGCATCCGAAACCGACCCCCGAAGAGCGACGATTGCGAGCCGACCTGAAAACGCGACTCGATCAGTTGAAGGCGGCCGGCCAAGGCTGGCAAGACCCCGGCCCGCTGTTCGACTGTGTCGTCTTTCACGACGGATCGAGTTGGCGGGCGGTTGTTGATACCGATGAAGACGGTGACCTTGCTGAAGAGAAACTGCTGACCAACTTCCGTGACGAGCGTGAGTTCGGCACGTTCGACGACGAGACGCTGCTGCATTTCGGCGTCAACATTCACGACGAGGGCGATGTCCTCTCGATCGTCGTTCCCTCCGGTGCGCATGGCACGCATGTCGCGGGAATCGTTTCCGCCCACTTCGCCGATCACCCCGAATCGAACGGCGCCGCTCCTGGCACGCAGATTGTCTCGGTGAAGATCGGCGATGCACGGCTTGGTTCGATGGAAACCGGAGCCGGCCTCATTCGCGGCCTTTCCGCCGTGCTTCGCAACAAATGCGACTTAATCAACATGAGCTACGGCGAGGCAACCAGCACGCCGAATCGTGGGCGGTTGATTCGCCTGTTTTCGGAAGTCGTCGACAAGCACGGCGTGATCTTCGTGGCCAGTGCGGGCAATTCCGGACCGGCCTTGTCGACGGTTGGTGCTCCCGGCGGAACGTCCACGTCGGTCATCGGCGTGGGTGCCTACATCTCACCGGCGATGATGGCGGCCGAGTACACGCTGCGAAAAATATTGCCCGAGATGCCCTACACCTGGAGTTCGCGCGGACCGACGTTCGACGGCGATATGGGCGTCGACATCTTCGCACCCGGCGGAGCGATCGCGCCGGTTCCCGCATGGACGCTCAATCGCAGCATGCAAATGAACGGCACGTCGATGGCTTCACCCAACGCGTGTGGTGCCGTCGCGTTGCTGGTCTCAGGAATGAAGGCGGCGAAAAAACAATACTCGCCCTATAGCGTTCGCCGCGCGATCCAGAACACGGCCCGATTCATCGAAAACGCCGATACGTTCGCACAAGGTCCGGGGTTAATTCAGGTCGACAAGGCGTTCTCGCATCTGGTCGCCCACGCCGACGCGACAGCCGAGCAACTTCGATTCGACGTGACGATTTCCAGTCGTGGGAACGCACGTGGTCTTTACTTGCGTGAACCGGCGGAAACGCAGCGTGCCAGCGAGACGACCGTTCGCGTGCGCCCCGTCTTTCCCGAAGATTCAAAATCCCGCAGCAAGGCCGACTTTGAGATGCGAATTGCACTCGAAGCGACGCAGCAGTGGATCGAAACCGGCGGACATTTGGTGCTCACATCCGGCGGGCGGACATTCAGCTTGCGTGTCGACTCGGGCGAACTCGATCCGGGCGTGCATGTCGGCGAGGTACTCGGTTACGACGACGCTCACCGCGAACGTGGGCCGTTGTTTCGCGTTCCCGTAACAGTCGTGCGACCCGTTGAGCCAAGCGAGACAGATTCTGCGCGCGATGTCGCTTGGTCGGAATCGGTCGAGTTTGAGCCGGGCGATGTGGTGCGCCGGTTCCTCGCCGTCCCCGCTGGTGCGACGTGGGCTGATTTGGTTTTGAAGCTGGAAGACGACACCGGCGCGCGACGGCGATTCATCTTTCATACCGTGCAGGCAACGCCCGGCCGCAGTTTCGAGGCGGCCGAGGCGAAGCAATACGTGTCGCTCGATTCGCAACATCGAACGATTCGCAGTTTCCCCGTTGAGCCGGGTCGCATGCTGGAACTCTGTTTGTCGCAATACTGGTCGAGTTTGGGAGCGTCGACTGTTGCCTGCGAAGTGACGTTTCACGGGTTGGTCCCTTCAGATCGCGAGATCACAATCGCACCGGGTTCACGAACAACGCGTGTGAACGTTGCCTCTCCGTTGCATGCCGAGCGATTGGCCCCGGTCGCCGAATTAAAAACCTGGCGACAGATCTTGCGACCGACAGCTTCGGTTGTTCGCGCGCTGTCGCAACAACGCGATCGGCTGACGAACGGGCGACAGGTTTATGAATTGGTTTTGACTTACAACTTCGATCAGAAATCCGCCGGCAGTGTGACGCCTCGTTTTCCAGCCAATGACGACTTGCTATACGACTCGCGCTTTGGCACGCAGTTGCTCTCGATCTTCGACGAAGCCAACCGACGTGTTGTTACCGACGACATATTCCCCGGCGCGAAACGGCTCGGGAAAGGCAAGCACACCGTCAAGCTGCAACTCACCCACGAAGACGTCAGCGTGTTGGATTCGTTGAAGAATTCCATCCTTTGTCTCGACCGTCCGCTATCGCGCGCGGTGAGCCTTTCGATGTATGCTTCCGAGGCGAACGCACTTTCGGGCGGTACAACGTTCCCGGCTCGCACGCTGTTGGGCGGAGAAACGGCGTCGCTGGTGATTCGTGCTCCAAGTACATCGCAATGGCCCGCTGGTGCCGAAGCGGGTGACGTGTTGTTGGGAACGATCCAATACGGCCGAGATGACGCGGCCCAGGAAGGAGCCGAACGCCGCCCAAGTGGGTTCCCCTTACGTTGCGTCGTCCCCCGCAAATCCTCGGCCACCCCAAAAACCAAGCCGCCAGTTTTACCGGCCAATGCGTTCGCCTTGAAACTCGAGCAATTGAAACGCATGGCGACATCCAACGGCGGTGCAAAGTTCGACGCACTCGTGAAAGAGTTGTTAGTCGAGAAACCAAACCATCTACCGGTCCTCGTCGCCCAACTGCATCAACTCGACAACGTAAAAACCCGCAAAGAACATCTGCCGGAGGTTGTAACTGCTGCGGACACAGTTCTGAACCAAATCGACACAGCCGCGTTGGAACGTCACTTCGGAACGCGTATCAATCCCGAAGACAGCAAAGCGACCGCCACGCGAAAGCGACTCGAAAAGCAACGCGACTTGCTCGTCGACACCCTCTATCGCAAAGGTCGCGCCCTGGGTTACATGGAACTGCCGGATGTCGTCGAGAAGCATCCGGTCGCCGACCCGAAAGCACTTGATGCGGCCTTTGAAGCGAACTTCGCCGCGTTGCGGCGTTGGGTCGACACGACCGAAACAAAGTACGGCCTGCTGCACATCCGCCGCGAACGCCGGCACAGCCGGTACGGAGCGGCGATCAAACTGCTCGACCGCTACATCGCCGCCTCAGCCCCGAACTACTGGTATCACAAGAAACGCCGTGATACCTATGAGAAGCTCGGTTGGAAACACCTCTTCGAGTCTGAACGGCGTTGGTTGGTGATCCGGTTTCCGAAACGGCAAGAGGGGTTTTGACGGGAGAGAGTTCAGCCTCCCCCCAAATTCTAACCTCAGATCTCCCGCCCGCCGATGTCCCCGGCGGCGATTCAATTCGCGATTCAATTCGCGAGGCAATGCAGGGTATTAATCGGCGTCTGAACCATCTGCATACCCGCAAGCCACCGCATTCTTGACCGAATTATTGTGCAGTTCTTGACATGCTACCCTAACAGCCCGTTGAAAAAATCCGTTTGACAGGTCTGCTATTCTGTTGCGGTTGGCGGGGATGGTTCATGGGGCGCGCGAGGGGGCTTTCTTGATGGGCATGGGGCGTCGCAAGCAGGAACGACAACGAGAACTGTGGGTGGCGACCGGTTCGTTGCCGGAGGTGCCGCAGCATGTGTTTTACGACAAGCTGAACCGGTTGCTCGACGAGAGCGAGTTCGACACGTTCGTCGAAGAACTGTGCGAGCCGCATTACGCGAACCACCTCGGCCGACCGGGGATTCCGCCGGGGCGTTTCTTTCGGATGCTGTTCGTGGGGTATTTCGAGGGGCTGGATTCGCAGCGGGGGATCGCGTGGCGGTGTGCCGACAGTCGGTCGTTGCGGGCGTTTCTGTTTTTGGAGCACGACGAAGCGTCGCCCGATCATTCGAGCTTGTCACGCATTCAAGGTCGCTTGCCGATCGAAGTGTACGAGCAGGTGTTTCGTTTCGTGCTTACCTTGGCCGACGAGCACAAGCTGCTGGCGAACAAGACGGTGGCCGTCGATTCGACGTATCTGGAAGCGAACGCGGCGATGAAGTCGATCGTTCGCAAGGAGACCGGCGAGGAT
>Ga0115002_10003129_pt1 | contig 20856 bp, 15 predicted proteins | sample ArcticOcean_MG_C_8_FD_89576 | JGI IMG/M metagenome (GOLD analysis project Ga0115002, IMG submission 89576) | Marine microbial communities from western Arctic Ocean - ArcticOcean_MG_CB11_86 | ecosystem: Environmental > Aquatic > Marine > Oceanic | place: Arctic Ocean: Canada Basin | collected... | reverse complement strand
GCACCGGTTGCTGCCGCATTCGAATTGGCGAAATTGTTCCGATACGCCCCGGTTCGCGCAGTATGTCACGATGGGGCCAGTGCCTGACGATCCTGAAAAACTTAAGCAACAAAGTGCGCGGAATGTGGATGCATGGAAGAAGCGCGGTGAACGGTGGTGCGCCTCGTCGTCGAAAGATGAGCGCGAAGCCAGGTGGCAGCGGTGGGAGCAGGCTACCGGACCGGCGGAACTTACGGAGTTGGGCAAGCGGTTGGTGGGGGCGCTACCGTGGGAATAACGAGGAGCCTTATTGGTTTTGGGAGCAGAAGGTCAAGGTGGCGACTTACCGGGTTGTGGCGGGCACAGTCGACTCAATTTAAGGATAGAAAGTAATTGCGATGGACATAAATACCGGCAAATATTTATTAGTCGATGACCGCATCGTAGAGGATATATGGAATGTGCGGCGCGAAGTCGTCCGACCGGCCAAGCATGTAGATAACCCGTTGATGGTGGCTGACCGGCCGTGGGAGGACAAGGGGGTGGGTGGGGGATATACGCTATTCGACGAGCAGGAACAGATTTTTAAGATGTGGTATAACGTTTTTAACTACGTCGCCTGGAGAAACGAGGAGGACCACTGTTACACCTATTGGATTTGTTATGCCGAATCAAAGGATGGCTTGAGTTGGGACAAACCCGAACTGGGCATTATCGAATACGAGGGCTCGACAAAGAACAACTTGGTCATACAGGGCGAGTGGTGGGCTACCATTGGCACCGTGCTCAAGGAGATGGACGAGGAGGACCCGGCTAGGCGCTATAAGATGTTATATACCGATGTGTTTGATATGCCAACGCGCGAGGCTGTTGCGCAAGCCGGTGGCATCGACGGCGAGTGGACGGGGCGGTCTGGGGTATGCATGGCCTATTCGGCCGACGGTATACACTGGGAACCGTTTGCAGGCAATCCGGTGATCGATGGGGAGAGTGATACCACCAATAGCGTGTTCTGGGATAGGGACATCGGCAAATACGCCTATTATTTGCGGCCGCGTGTTTACGCGGGGCATTGGAAACGGCGAATCGCCAGGACCGAAAGTCGCGATCTGTACGAATGGAGCGACCCGCAAATGGTGCTGGTGCCGGACGAATTGGATCCGGTCGAGTTGTATGGCATGCCGGTGTTTAAATACGAAGGTTATTATTTTGGCTTGCTGCAGATGTACTATTCCGAGAGCAAAGCGACGATAGAGATTCAACTGGCCTTCAGTCGCGACGGCATACGTTGGGACCGGCTGCCGACACGCGATTTATTTTTAGGTTTGGGCCTGCAGCACGGGCAGGGAGCGGATTTCGATTCGGGTATGATCATCGTCAATCGGCCGGTCTTGGTGGGCGATGCGCTGTGGTTTTATTATACGGGTTACAAGGCGACACATACTGATTTTTCGAATACCTATGGCGTGGGTCTCGCGGTGAGCAAGTTGGACCGTTTGATCGGGCGTTCGACGCCGCAGGGCGAGGGTGGCTTGCTGTTGACGCGTCCGTTGGCATGGGAAGGAGACGCGCTGGAAGTCAATGTTTCGAGCGCCGATGGTGCGATACAGGTGGAAGTGCTGGCGGAGGGCGGGGAGGTGGTGGAGGGGTACGATAGAGCGTCGAGCGTGGTGTTCAGCGGCGATTCGCTGCGGCAGCGGATGCAGTGGAAAGAGGGGCGGACTATGGGCGCGTTAGGCGGACGGCGGGTTCGGCTCAAGTTTTATTTGAGCAATGCGACGCTCTATTCTTTTGCGATGAAGAATTGAAAGTCAACCGTGCGTTTGCACACCTTGGTCAGGAGTATATTCGCACGGTGGCAAAATGTCCGTTTGATTCGAGCAAAAAAATAAATAGAGGAGCAGGTGATGCCCCATAAAGACAAACCCAATGTGGTCTACATTTTAACCGATCAATGGCGTGCGAAAGCGACGGGGTATAATGGCGATACGAATGCCATTACGCCGCATATCGACCGCTTGGCCGCCGAGTCGGTGAATTTTGCGAATGCCATTGGTACGTCGCCGGTGTGCACCCCGGCGCGGGCAGCTTTGTTGACCGGGCGTTTTCCGACGACGACGGGCATGTTTATGAACGATGTTCCGTTGTCACCCGACGAAGAAAGCATCGGCAAGGCGTTCAAGGCGGGCGGGTACGCTACGGCCTATATCGGCAAATGGCATGTGGACGGGCACGGTCGGGCCAGTTCTATACCGCAGGAGCGGCGGCAGGGTTTTGATTATTGGAAAGTGTTGGAGTGCACACACGACTATCAGCACAGCGAATATTACGACGGCGACGATAAACAGATCAAGACGTGGCCAGGCTATGACGCCTATGCGCAGACGCAGGACGCGTGCGAGTATATAAAGCAGCACGGCGACGACCCATTTTTCTTGGTCCTGTCCTTGGGCCCACCGCATTTTCCGCACGATAACGCACCAACAGAGTTGCAGCAGGCTTTTTCGCCTGAAGCGGTCAGCTTTGCGCCGAATGTCGTTTTTGACGACGCTGAATTTGAGCAGTTTACGCGCAAAGAAGCCGCTGGTTATTATGCGCATATTGCCGCGTTGGACCGGTGTGTCGGGGATGTGGTCGAGGTCCTGGAGGCGAATGGCTTGCAGGAAGATACGATACTTATTTTTGCTTCGGATCACGGGGAAATGATGGGATCGCACCGGCATCGGCCGTTTAAGAAGCAGATCTTTTGGGACGAGTCGTGTCGCGTGCCTTATTTATTGCGCTATCCGCCGATGACGGCCGGGTTGCAAAACCACAGGGTGATGACACCTTTGGGCACGGTAGATGTTATGCCGACGTTATTGAGCTTGTGCGGTGTGAATATTCCGGATGCGGTGGAGGGGACTGATTTGTCGGCGTGCGTGCGCGAACAAGTGGAGATAGAGGACCATGTCGCGCTGTATATGAGCGTCTCGCCCTTTAGCGACAACCACCGAGACCCGGCTTATCGCGCCCTTCGCACGAGCCGGCACACCTTCGTGCACACGAGCGAAGAGGTCTATTATCTTTTTGACGACGTGGATGATCCATATCAGTTGAATAATTTGGCGGAGTGCGCTGAGGCGGCGGATATCAGGAAAGAATTGGCACGGCAGTTGGCGCGGCAGTTGGCGAAGATCGACGACCCGTTTCGGGAGAAGGAGTACTATCTCGATAAATGGGGGTATGAGGTTACCGAGCAGGGGTATGTCCCTTATTCGCGCTGATGTCGGCGACGTGTGAACAGAAGGAGTATTATGAGAGATAATTGGCCTAAGCACGTCACTGCCGCCGGTAGGCTTGGCCCTATGTGATATAGATAGTCTTTCTTTTTTCAAGTACCAATTGCTGATTATTTTCTCTTTAATAAAGAGATATAAACATTGCTATAAGATAAGTGCCGCGATATAATTGCTCGGCGACCTACCTTTATTAGGGCATTCACGTTAGGCTATCGGCAAGGGCGGACTTGACCGAAGAGAAACCACAATACGGCGTTTCCAAGAGGGCGGTCTTTGTCGGTCTACTCTGCGCCACCGCCATCTCTTTCGGTGAATCCTATGGCGTATTGGTGATACGCGGGTCGGCAATGGCTGCCGATTATTCTACCGGCGCGGCGATCTTCCTGTTTTTCATCTTCACTCTGTTGATCAACCCGCTCACGCAGTTGCTCACCGGTTCGCGTTTGCGTAGCGGCGAGTTGGCCACGGTCTATATAATGATGATCGTGGCCTCGGCGATTCCCTCCTGGGGTTTCGTTATGAACCTGATCCCGTTTTTAGGAGGCTTGTTTTACTACGCCACGCCGGAAAACGACTGGGTCAGTATTATCCACCCGCACATCAAAACCTGGTTGGTGGTCCAGGACCGCGCGGCGATCTGGAAGCTTTTCGAGGGCGCTCAGCGCGGTGAAGCGGTGCCCTGGGGGCTGTGGAACAAGCCGATGCTGGCTTGGGCTTTTTTTATTGTCAGTATTTATTTTGTTACGCTTTGTATGTTGGTCGTTTTGCGCAAGCAGTGGATGGAGCACGAACGCTTGCTCTTCCCGCTTTCTACCTTGCCGCTAGAATTGCTGCAAGAGGAGCGGGGGCACCTGTTGCCGCCTTTTTTGCGCAACTATCTGACCTGGGTCGGTTTTCTGATCCCGTTTTTAATCTACGCCGTCAACGGCCTGCATACCTATTTCAATTTCTTCCCCTTTATCCAGCTCAATACGCCGCTGAGTTTTCTGCGCGAAGCCGTGCGCCTGAACTTGCGCCCGCGCTTCGAAGTGATTGGTCTATCGTATCTGCTCAGTCTCGATGTTTCGTTCGGTGTGTGGTTTTTCGCCTTTCTCGCCTATGTACATACCGGCGTCGAGCATTTGTTCGGATGGAGCATTGGGCCGCCGCAACCCTACTCGATGCCCGCTTCGGCCAGCGTCGCGCATTTGGCGCAGGGGGCGATGTTTTTCATGGTCTTTTCCAGCTTGTGGGCCGCGCGCGAGCACATCCGCGACGTGTTGCGCAAGGCGTTCAAGGGCGATGCGACGATCGACGACAGCGAGGAATTGCTCTCGTATCGGACCGCGGTGCTGGGTTTTATCTTTGGTTCGATATTCGCCGTGTTGTGGTTGGCGGAGACCGGGTTGGGGTTGGGGATAGCGCTCTTTTATTATTTGCTCTGCCTAGTCACCTTTGTCGGCCTGGCGCGTATCGTCTCCCAGGCCGGCCTAGCCTATGGCGTGTCCCCGGTGGCTCCGCCGGTGTTTATGGTCACTGCACTCGGACCGACAGCGCTCGGGGCGGGTGGATTGACGGCGCTGGGCATGAATTTCCCCTGGACCGCCGACCTGCGCACCTTCGTTATGGCATCGGCGGCGACGGGCCTCAAAATCGCGGAGGTCACGCGGCTGGAAACTCGACGGCTGTTTTGGGCCATCGCCGCGACGATAGCGGTCACTTTGATTGCGGCCGCATGGGCGATCACCACGATTGCCTATAAGTACGGCGGTATCAATCTCGGCGGCTGGGGTTTTGGCGGTCTGACGCAACTGACCGGCAACTGGATCGCGCACAATATCAACAACCCGCAGGAGATCTACGGTTGGCATCTGGCCTATACCGGCATCGGCAGTCTTGTGATGGCCGTGCTGAGTTATCTCAAAGCGCGTTTTGTCGGTTTCCCGATTCACCCCATAGGCCTAGTCCTCGGTTTGACCTATCCTATCAGTCAGATCTGGTTTTCGGTTTTTCTCGCCTGGGCTTGCAAGGCGATTATTCTGAAATACGGTGGGGCCAAGGGCTATCGGCTGTTGCGGCCGCTTTTTCTCGGTATGGTGCTCGGCTCGTTCGGCTCGGCGGGTTTGTGGCTGGTTATCGACTATTTTGGTGGCCTGTCGAATTGGTTTACGCTGTAAAATGATCTTGCCGAATGTTGACACCCTAAACATGTATTTATTTTTGTACGACGGATTGATGTTATTTGCTACCCAAGAAGGAGGTCTTCATTACTATGTCATCTGCTGGATCAGCCCCTGTCTTCGAACTGACCCCCGAGCAAAATTACGAGTTTGACCTCCAGGGTTATATCGTGCTCCGCGCGCACTACGATGCGGCGGCGGTCGCAACGCTATGCGCCGGCATCGACGAACTCCAGGCCATTCCCATAGATTACGCTACTTATACGAGGCTGGGGGTAGCCAGTTATTATCTGGCCGCGGCGATGAAGGATCCCGAGCACCCATTCTGGCAAGGCGACCAGCGTGCGGACCGGCGTTTAAATCCCAAAACTGGTGGGGTCGGCAGGGTCGATCACGCTTTGTGCGGCACGGATAAATTTGACCTTATCGTACGGGACCCGGTACTCAAGGCGATCCACACGACCTTTGCAGGCGGTCCGGTATCTATCTCCGCGAGTTATTTCATCGAAAAAATCGGCCCCTGCCCCGGCGGCGGTCTACACAATGGCGGTTATCCGGTGGACCGAGATATCTATTACGCCTATGACCACACCAATCAGCGTTTTGCCTGCAGCAGCACCAAGAGCGTGGTGATCCTCTCGGATATGAGCAAGGTGGAGAATGGGCCGTTCGCAGCGATTCCCGGTAGTCACAAGGCCAACTTCTCCTGCCCGTATGATATGGGCGATGCCAGCAAGAACCGGATGGCGGTGCCGGTGTTGGCGGCGCCGGGTGATGTGGTCATCTTCTCCGAGAGCATGACGCACAACGCCTATTCGGTGAGTAATGATTCGACCCGCCGTTCCATTTTCTTTAATTATATGCCCTCGATCGGACGCAATAACTTGCCCTTTCAGCGCATGTCGATCTACCCGGATCACGTGCTTGAGAGGTTGGATGACCAACTCGATTTAATTACTTCGCCCGGTTATATTTGATGAGACAAAGCCGATCGGTGTATATCGGTCGTAAGCAGATGCAAGCGGGATCGAACTTTACGGAGTGTGTGATTGAACTGAAAGGACGAGGTTATGTCTACAATGGATGAACGCACGGAGGGCGAACGCGGCCGCGTGCGCATTACCGGTCTCAAGGCGATGGAGCTGAGGAATTCGACCGGCCAGAGCTTGGTGCGGGTCGAGACCGATTCTGGTTTGTTCGGTGTCGGTGAGGCGGGTGTCGCCGGTCCGGCGTGCCGGGCGAATTTGCAATGGCTCGAAAGCGTGCTGATCGGTGCGGACCCGCTCAATATCGACAAGCTCTATCATCAGATGATGGGATTGCAGCATTTCTATCAGGCGCATGTGCCGACGATTAGCGGGGTCGATATTGCGCTGTGGGATTTGGCGGGCAAGATCCTCGGGCTGTCGGTCTCGCAGATGCTGACCGGCCGTTTCCGCGATCGCGTCGAGATCTATTATGGCGGGCGGGTTCCCAATTGGAACGATCGCGCCGCCATTGATGACTGGGTGGCCAAGCTGCGTGCACACCCACACGGCTATCGCACGGTAAAGGTGGATTTCCAGCTACCAGACGATGCGCTGCTCGCCCGCCCGTTCGAACAGTTGATGCCGAGCCAGTCGCTGAAACAGAGCGATCTCAAGGTCATGCGGGACGGTTTTGCGACCTTTCGCGACGCGTTGGGGTGGGATCTCGACTTTATCGTGCACTGTCATAACGAGTGGGACGTGCCGTCGGCAACAGGTATTTGCCACGCGGTCGAGGAGGCGCGCCCCCTGTGGGTAGAGGATCCGTTGCAGGTCTTTTTCTCGGACGGCTACAAAGGGCTGCGGGCCGCGTCGCCGGTGCCGATTTGCACGGGAGAAAAATTGGAGGGGTTTCGCGAATTTTTCCCGTTTATTACCGAAGGCGGCATCGATGTGCTGCATCCCGATTTAGTGTGGTGCGGCGGGATCAGCGGTGGCCGCAAGATCGCCGAATTGGCCGAGCATTATGGCATACCGGTGGCGCTGCACAACTGCGGTACGCTAGTGCACAATATGGCCAATATCCATTTTGGTGCGTGTGTGCGCAATTTTAGTATGAGTGAGACCCGCCTCTACGAACGCCCGTATATCGCTGAGATGGGTGGGTTAGACGGTTTCGATATGGTCGACGGCAAGATCGCGGTGCCCGACGGGCCGGGTTTGGGCATTGAGCTGGTGACCGAAGTGCTGCGCGCCGAGTTGAAGGAGGGTGAACCTTTTTGGCAATGAGATCTATGATGAACGCTACTACGGGGGGACAAGTATGAGATTGGGCATTGTGGGTATGTTGCCCGGGGACTTCCGCGCGTTTCAGCCCGCGCAAATGCAGGCGATCCGCGACTTGGGTTTCACCGGCTTTGGTTTCCACCTCGATGGCGACGATGTCTTCGCGATCACCGCCGAGGACTGTGCGGGCTATCGGCGTTTTATGGCTGCGGAGGATCTCGATCTGGCGCAGTTTGCCATTACCTATAACGAGTGTCTCTTTGCTGTCGATCCAGCGCCGCGGGAGCGGGTGAGCGCCAAAATACAACGGGCTACCGAGATTGCCGCGCAATTGGGCGCGCAATCTTTCCTATTGCGACCCGGTAGCCTGAACCCCGCTGGCCCCTGGACGCCGCACCGGGACAACCACAAACCGGAGCAGATCGGGCGACTCGTCGAGACGCTCGGCCCCTTGGCAGAGAAGGCGGAGCAGGAGGGCGTGGTGTTGGCGATGGAAACCCATGTCGTCTCGATTATGGACCCGCCGGAAAAATGCCGGCAGATCGTCGAAGCCGTCGGCTCCGATCATCTACGGCTGATCCTGGACGTGGTCAATCACTTTCAGAGTTTGCAACAGGTCTATAATAGCGGCGAATTCGTCGGGCATATTATGGACGAGTTAGGCGCGATCTCACCTGTGGCGCATATCAAGGACTTGCGGCTTTCTAGCGGGCTGGTGCTGCATATCGACCAGGTGCTGCCGGGGGAGGGGGAGCTGGATCTGGCTTTGGTGCTCAAGCGTTTTGACGGGCTGTTTCCCGACGGCTACGGGCTGATCGAGCACCTCAGCCTGGAGCAGATTCCGCAGGCTGTTGCCAATGTGCGCCGGATCGCGGCCGAAGCCGAGGTGGAAATTCACTGACGGTTCGTCGAGGGGGGTCTGAAGGACGACCTCAAATCGCGGGTGCATTTATCGTCTGCAGACCAGGCCGCCCAGCGAGCATGATCGTCGAAGCTTCGGCAGCACTCGATTTTAAGGGCTACGCATCGACGACGAAGCGCTGGCGGTGCAGGCGGAGAGCAATGATGCGGGTTTTGTGCAGGTGTTGCCGCTCGGGGTGGCTACGGGGCCAGCGGGTAGAAATGGATTTTGCTGTGGCTATTTTTTTCATTGGGCACGCGCTTTGCCCTATTCATTCCGCAACACATAGGTTCGATCATCGTATACCACGGCATTGTGCATCGCCGACTCGTGTGCGCCGCCGACGATGATCAATTGCCCGTGCATGACGATAGCAGCGCCCCAAGCCTGTGCCGTCGGCAGGTCCGGACCAGTGCGCCAAGTTCTCGTTTGGGGATTGTAGCAGCGGATGCCCTTGTCGGCGGGGCCGCCCATCAGCCAGACCTCACCGCGATAGGCGGCCGCTAGCGGGCCCTGGCCGATCTCGCCAGGAGGTTGTGGCAGATCGTCGTTCCACTGACCGTTCGCCGTGTCAAAGGCGAAAACGCCATCGATACTGGTGCAGTAGATGACGCCGTCGAGGACACAGGCGTGGCCCTGGCGGGTGGGTTCGGAAAGCGGTGTTTCAAGGCGCCAGGCCTCTTCGTTCGGGCCGATGCTCTCGACCGAATCGAGTTTGGGCCCCGAGTTGTGTGCGGCACCGCCGATGGCGTAGATACGGCCATTGCAGGAGACGACAAAGGGGTCAGTGCGCGCGATATTGAGCGAGGGGCCGGGGCTCCAGGTCTTGCTGGCCGGGTCATAGATTTCGACGGTGTAGAGGACTTGGCCTTCGCCGTCCCAACCGGGGATGCGGGTCTCGCCGCCGATGATCCAGACGCGGCCGCTCATCTCGGCAATGCCATTGTAGCGCCGGGGTTGTATCATTCGGCTGACGATAGACCAGTATTCGCTCTCGTGGTCGTAGGAAAAAAGCTCGTCGAGCACGTGACGGGTCGGGGGCAGGCCCCAGGCTCCAGCCCAGCCGCCGGCGACATAGAGCTTGTTTTGGCATTCTACCGAAAAGATATCGTGGTTACCGCCGCCGGGCAGTCGGCCGCGTTTTTTGTGCCAGGTGTTCTGCCAGGCGTCTGCAGCGGTGTCCTTTTTATACAGGTCATTGTCGGTCGCCGCCCAGATCGCGCCGTCGCGGTCGGTGTACGCACAGCGTGCGGGGGCGGGGAGAAAGGCTAGGGAGCGCACGGCGAGCGCACCGGCTTCACTGTTTAATTCGAGTAGCTCGCCATTGGATAAAGCGGCCATGCCCAGGTCGTCGGGCGAGGTGCCTATGGCGGTGATGGCTGGCCTTTCTAATGACGTGCTGTTGGCGGTAGTGGGGTTTGCCAACAAGGTGAAAGACATGGTAAGATCCTGCCAGCCTTTCTCCAGTTGGCGCGGGCAGAAAAGTTGCCAGCCGTCTGGCCCCGCCGCCCAGATGAATCCGACACTATCGGCCAGCAGATATTCCCAGGATCCCGCGGCCAACCACGCGACTTGCCATGCGTCGGGTGCATTGGCCGGCAGTACCAGCACCTGTCCGTCGACCAGGCTCCAGAAATTGCCATAGCTATCTAGGGTGTGGGGGGCGGGTGCTGTGGTCGTTGGGTATGCGGGATTGGCTTGGAACGTGCCGTCCGGTCGGCGGCGGGTCGTGCATCCCTCGACCCAGATATCGCCTTCCGCTGTGCATATTATTCGTTTTTGCGCTTGCGGGACACCGGCGAAGGCGGCTGTAATATCTTGTGATATGGCATCTTGTTCCAGGTCGCAGCAGAGGATCTTTTCGTCTTGTGTGTAATAAATACGACCGTCAGGGCCTCTGGCGGCTGTAGTGACTTCTCCGCGCATCACAAAGTCGAGCGAGGTGCCATCGAATAGGGCGAGGCCGTCGGCAAAGGCCAGGATCAGACGATGGTCGTCGTGTTCGATGATGGTGTGCGGAGCGGCGGGCAGTTTGCAGATTAAGTCCATGTCGGTCTCGCTGTGGAGTGGGCGGAAGTTATGGTTGGTAAGGCCTGGTTTTGCGCTTTAACCTTGTTCGTCTATCTGGCGCACTTCGTCGGACCAATCGCGCCAGATATCGCCGTCGCTATTGTCAGCTACCAACTCGTCGGGCAGCGCCTCGGGCGTTTTGAGATAGCCGTAGATCGTCGCCTGGCGGATCATATCGTTGGCCTGGTTTTGCCCGGCCATGTGCAGGATCTTGGTATGCCATAAGACGACGGTGCCGGCCGGGCCATAACAGTCAACGGGTTCGGTGTCGGCTTTGATACGCAGGATTTCGGGGTCATTGTAACCGCCGGCCTTGCGCACTTTGAGGTGTTTGTCGGTGTGCTTCTCGCCTTCGTTGAAGGCCTTCCACTGCTCTGGCCAGATGCGCGCATGGCTGCCGGGCCAGACGGTAAAACCGCCGGAGTTGGCCGGCAGGTCGTCGGTATAGGCCGCGATCTGCATGCGCCAACGGCCGTAACAGGCGCCGTCGGAATGGGCACCTTGGTAGTTGGGGCCGGGTGCCGGGCTATTGGGCAAGGTGCAATAGAGCCCGCGCGTGCCCTGGCCGTTGAGCCATACCGGGCCGGTTTTGGGCAGGCGAAAATCAGCTTCTGTCGTGAAGGAACCTTTCTCTGGATACTTTTTGACGGCTTCGCCCAGGTGGCTGGCGAGTCCTCCCACCGTGTCATCACACATAAAACACGGGCCGGTGGTAAAGCCGGATGCATCGTGGCCTTCGGGCCATACTACCGTGCCTTTGCCGAGCAGTTGCTCGGCGACTTGCCATACGGCCCGGGGAGCCAGATCGAGCAGCGGTTGCTCGGCTCCATTGCGAATATAAAAGCGATGGCCCTTGCCATTGAAATAGGGTTCGCCGCCGATCTCGGGTAGTTGCGCGCCGAGTTTTTTGTTTTCCTCTTCGGTGAGCGGGCCCCAAGTAGAAGGATTGTCCCTTTGCATCCGCGGTACATAAGCCGTGATCGTTTCCCACATATCGTCGCGGACTTGGCGGCAGTGTTCGGGGTCGAGGACGGCGGGTAATACCAAGTATCCGTCGCGTTTGAACTGGGCGATCTGTTCTGTCGTAAGCAATGGGACTTGCGGCACGTTCGGGATCGGGATTTGCATGTGTCTTTTTCCAATCGGGGCTTAGGCGGCAAAAGTCCGTCGCGGTGGTGTGCATACCTTTGTTTGTTCCGGCTCTTGATGACGGTCGGAATGTATGGCTTTTCCGCAACAATTATATGTTTCGCACCAACCTCTGTCTATAGGGCAGATAAGAAAATCGGGAGCAATGAGCAATGATATTTTGTTCGGTATGCGGTTAGTCGATCGGGAATTTATGGGTGTGAGTTGGAATAGCGGTAGAGAGATATCCGCTATGGGAAGTTATTTTCGTCGCCAGCGAAGATCCCAGTCCCGAAGTCAACTGGAAGCGCTGCACGTTATAGAGGGCTCGACGGCGAATGCCTTACCCAATGCCCACGGCCGCCGCTTGCTCTTGCTGGCGACGAATGATCCGCACGCCAAGGTGCGTTACTTTGCTGAAACAGCGATCAAAAAAAGAATGGCGAGGCGAAAAAGAGCTATAAGAAGCCCAGGACCAAGCGTCGCCTAACTGAGGAAAAGAGACCTTGCTGGGAGCATGGGCTTAGCGGCGATTAATTGCCAGATTATTCAGACCACACCCGACAACAGCGCGACGCCCTTTTTATTTTTCGCATCGGCTATTGCAATGCAGTTAAGTTAGATCCACCACCTCTTGTTTGACGATCTCCTTGATATGCGTATAGTGGGCTTGCGCCATCAATTCTTTCGTTTCAGGCGACAGGCGGCCTGCGAGCACGTCCGGCACGGCGGACTGTCCTTTGAACTGCGGCCGGTAGCGCAACACCAATGTGCGGCGCAGACGGTCTTTGGGCTTCCATTGCAAGGTGCCGTGCGCCAGCATTTCGGTCATGACGACCGCATCTCCGGCACGCGGCGTCACATTGACCACTCCGGCGGGCAGGTCTTTGAGTTCGGCGGTTGTCCCGCTATTGAATAATTCGGGCGGTCGGGTGAAGGCCGCCTTATGCGAGCCTGGGACCACCAGCAGGCCGCCGTCACCGGGGAAGACATCGTCAAAGTAGGGGAAGATGACAAAGTCGTCGCAGAAGATACGGCCTTCGCGCGTGTCGTAGCGCGTGCTTTGCCAGCCGAAATCCTCGCGGGCGCAATGCAGGCGCAAAGGTTCGTGCTCGTGGCTGTCGACTAGGAGCGTGCCGCGGGTAAGGGCGGGTCGGTCGTGGGTGAATTCTTTGATGATGGGCCACAGGCCCGGGTGTAAAGTCAGGGCTTCGAGTGCTTTGTCGAAGGCGAAACCATTTTCGTAGTTTTTGCTGTCTTCAGAGCGGGAAAAGCCCTCGGGCAGCGCGTCATCGGGGGTGGAGGTATAGCGGTCAATGGCTGCGCGGGCGGCGGCCAGTTCGTTGTCGCTGAGTAGATTCGGAATGTGCAGATAGCCGTTGATGTCGAATAGATAACGCTGTTCCGGGGTCATGGAGTAGTTCCTATATGGATTGCTGCCAATGGAAAACGGGGTTGTTTCTTTGTTCACCCAGATCGCCTAGGCGGCGGTGGGTGGGCTGAAATTAACTATGGGACGCGTGCAGGGGCAACTTGCGCCTTGCCCTTTTGATGCGATCAAAGCAAAACGATAGATTAACTGCAAAAGACCAACTAACTGTGTAAAGGAAATGGCTATATGAGCGAGGGGATGAGACCACAGGATCTGGATAAGCGATTGCGCGAATTGTTCGGGGCGGGCGCGCAAAGTCAAGGCCCTTTGGCGGAAAGCGGCGCCGGACTGCGTTTGACGGGGGTGGATCTGCGCCCCCGGTTGAGTCCGCAACAGGCGGGTTTTTTGCTCGACGTTTTGAGCCGGTTTCGCCTTGTCAGTATCGCTGGCCAGGATCTGGCGACTTTTTCCCTGGCTCATTTCGAGCGTTTCGCCAATCATTGGGGCGCACCGGTGCCGCATCCGAATAACTTTATGCGCGGGGGCAAGCCGGCCCAGAGCGATGGGGCCAGCGATGGCCCATTTGAGCTGATTCCCTTTGAGCGCCGGGCAGTGGCCGCCGTTAACTCGGCCTTTCCCGATCAATTGCAATGCCTGCCACACGAGTCGCCGACGGTGTTGGTGGCGGCCAATTTCCGCGGCGCCAACAAGGGGGGCGAGCCGAAGGTTGGAGATGGCGGCTCGTGGCACACGGATATCGAATACGAGCCTTTGCCGATTTATGTCTCGATGTTCCTCGCGCACAAGTCGCCGGTCGCACGCGATGCGTCTAGTGGCCATTGGGTGCAAGATCCCGCTAGTGGCGATCCGGCCGAACTCGGTCCGTATTACGAGGGTTCGGATGACGAGTTGATGCGCTTGCGCAAGCGTTTACCGCTCAACGGCGAGACGGCTTTCGCCGATACTGCGGGGGCTTTCGCCGCGCTGCCTGCTGCCGAGCAGGAAGAATTGATGCGGGTGCAGTTGCGCCGGCGGCTGAATGAGGGGGACGAGGGCTGGCTGGCTCCGTTGGTCCGGGTCAACCCGCGTTCGGGGGTTCGCTCGTTACACAGTCCAATTTGGGCTTCGCGGCCCCGGGTGCGGCCGGCGGTCGAGGTCGCGGGGATGTCGGCGGAGGCATCGCGTGCGTTGTTGGATCGGCTCGAAGCACATGTATTGCAGCCGCAGTTTCGCTATGATCATCTGCACGTGCCGGGCGATGTGACGATTTGGGATAATTATATGACCTTGCACAACTCGCCACCGATCAAGTCCAATATCAGCGATATCGATGACGCCCGTCTGCTCTACCGCTTGAGTTGCAAGGGGGGACCGGCACTTTCGTTGCCGCGTGAAGATGCGCCCGAGTGGCTCGCGGCACATATTGCCGGCGGTTATAAAAGTCCCCCGGAAATTATCGATATCGACTGACGGTTAGAGGCCCTAGTGCCGTTGGACAGGTTTGACAGACGGATCTTCTTACTGGAGTGTTATTTTGCTGCTGAATACAGTTAGCGATGAGATGTGGAGATGAAAGAAAAAAAGACGCTTTGGCTGGTGGTGCATACGCACTGGGAGGGAGCTGTTTTCAAGACGCGAGATGAATATCTCGAAGACGGCTTCCGCATTATTCTCAACGGGCTCAACTTGATGCAGCAACACCCCGATTATCGCTTTGTGCTCGACCAGGTATGTCATGTCAAACCGTTTCTCGAACGCTATCCCGAGCAGCGGCAAATCCTGAAACAGCGGATCGCAGAAGGCCGGTTGGAGATTGTCGGTGGCATGGATATCATGCCGGATGTCAATATGCCTGCGGGGGAGTCGTTTGTCCGGCAAGTGCTCTACGGCAAGCGCTATTGGCGCGAGACTTTGGGGGTGGAGGTCGCATCCGGTTGGTTGCTCGACACCTTTGGTCATCATGCACAAATGCCGCAGTTGTTGAATTTGGCGGGTCTGAAAAGTTACTGGTTTTTCCGCGGAGTGCAGAGCGTGGATACGCCATCAGAGTTTCTTTGGCAGGGGATAGACGGCTCGCGGATTCCGGCGTTTTGGTTGCCCTACGGTTATTCGATGTTCCACTTCGCGCCGGGCAACAAGGTCGAGTTCGACAGCTGGGTCCGCCAGGGTTTTGCCGCGGTGGAGGCATTCGCGCCGGACGCGGCCGATCTGGTCGGCTTGGCCGGCGCCGACGTCTCCGACCCGGAGGGCCATGTGCCCGGCTTAGTCGAACAGTTCAATCGCGATTCTGACGCACCTTTTTCGATTCGTTTTGGGGTACCTTCAGATTTTGAACGCGTCGCGGCCGAACGCGTAGAAAAAAATGTAATAGAAGGGGAATTCAACCCGGTGTTCCAGGGCAGCTATAGCAGCCGGATCGATATCAAGCAGTGGGTGCGCGCTTTGGAAGTGCAATTGACCACTGCGGAGAAACTTGATGCCATCGCGCATGGGCTGGGTGCTGCGACCGAGCGGGAAGCGCTATGGCGCGCTTGGGAGCCCATGTTGTTCAACCAGACCCACGATCTGATGTCGGGGGTGATGGTCGACAAGGTCTATGACGATTCGTTGACCAGCTTTCGCTTCTCAGAAAGGCTGGTCGAGGAAATTATCGACCGCGAGTTCGATTCGATCCTGGCTAAGATCGACACCCGGGGGGAGGGCATCCCGGTAGTGGTGTTCAACGGCCAAGGTTGGTCCCGCACCGATGTGGCCGAGATCGCGGTGGCTTTTTCTCAGCCGGGGATCGTCGATGTCAACCTGCAGGGGCCGGATGGTGAAGAGGTCCCGGTGCAGATAACCGAACCGCAGCGCTTCGACGACGGGGGGTTGCGGCAGGCGAAGCTCGTTTTTGTCGCGGAGGATATTCCCGCATTAGGTTATGCGGTATATCACGTGCTGCCGCAGCAATCGTTGCGCGCGTCGGGGCAGGCGGCGGGTCGTGCAGGCAGCGAGCATTGGAGCAAGGCCTGGTCGAGCGGGACGTCACATCGCGACAGCAGCAGTATCGAAAACGAGTTTTATCGCGCGACCTTCAATTGCTGGACCGGCGAGATGACGAGTCTGTATGTCAAAGACGGAGACTGGGAGGCTTTGTCAGGACCGGCCAATGTGATTGCCCGCGAGCACGACGGCGGCGATTTCTGGGAGTTATACGGTAACCTGGACGGCGCGCGTAATATCGCCATGAGCCGTCCGCACGCCGTACCTACGCGCGAAACAGGCGCGCAGCTGAGCAATCAGTTTATCGGTGCTGGCAATGTGGTCGAAGGGCTGGTATTCACAGAATTCAATAGTGCACAACCCTTTGGCAGCGGGTCCTTGTCGACGCGGGTGCGGGTGTATAATGGCATTCGGCGGGTGGAGATCCGGACGACAATAAATAACGAGGATCGCTTTGTGCGGTATCGAGCGGTCTTTCCGACCGCCTGCAAAAAGGGCACGAATACGCACGAGATTCCCTTCGGGGCGATCGAACGGGCCGAAGGGATCGAGTTTCCGGCACAGCGTTGGGTCGACTGTGGCGACGGGCAGCGAGGGGTCGCGCTGCTGAATCGAGGCTTGCCCGGGAACAATACGGTCGACGGGACATTGCTGCTTTCGCTGATGCGTTCGGCTCGGATTAACAGTTATGCCTACCAAGGCGGCTACGAGGCGGGGGCCGGCTCGGACTCGGGGCTGATGGAAGGCAGGCAATTGAGTTTCGATTATGCCCTGATGCCGCACGGTGAGAGTTGGCGGGAGGCCCAGGTCTATCGGGCAGGTTACGAGTTCAACGAGCCTTTGTTGGTGAGGAAGGCCGAAGCCCACGCGGGGGTGCTGTGCAAACGTTGGGGGCTGTTGGAATTGTCGCAGGCCAATGTGGTGGTCTCGGCGTTGAAAGTTGGTGAAGAAGGCGCCACGGTCTTCAGGGTTTACGAGGCGGAAGGCAAGGGGGCTGCGGGATTGCGGATCAAATTGAATGCCGAAGTGGAATCGGCTGCCATCGTCAATCTCGTCGAAGACGTTGACGGCTCGCTCGAAGTCGAGGACAATAGTATACAGATAGATTTGGGCCCGTTTGAGATCAAAACGCTGGCGTTGCGTCTGCGCTTGAGAACTGATTAGGTATGCAAATCGATTTTATCGCGATTGTCGAAGCCGCCTGGCAGGACTACGACCCGTCGCGCACCGTATTGTCGATCAACGATATCAGCGCGATGGTGTCGACCAACCACGTGTTTCGGCTGCGACTCGACGACGAATCAGTGATCATCGCCAAATTCTCCTTCTTTGGCACCTACGAGGATTTCCTCGAAGACCATTCGTTGATCAACGCCTTGGCGAACAACCTACCTGCCCCTTACGACCAATTGTTGTCGCGTTCGTTGTTGAAGAAGAATCAGTTGTTCACCTATCACCACCAGACCGCTTTATTGGATGCTTGGGTCGTGTTCTACAATCCGATCGGGGTCGACCGGATGCTGCCGAAAAAAATAGATGAGCGGCAGATAGAAATACTCGGTGGGGAGTTGGCGCATTTTCACAAAACCTGTTCCCGCCTTTTGAATATTCTGCCCGATTGGTCCAAGACGCTCAAGGGAGATATGCTGCGCCTACTGTGGTTTTTAGATACCGAAGAGGGGCAGTTTCAGCATCGCGGAACCATGGGCGAAATCAGGCGGCAGGTCGATATATTCGACGCCAATATGAACGAACTCGACGCCTATGCTCTAGAAGCGGTACCGGTATTCGTCGATTGGAATATCGGCAATTTCTCGGTGACGAAAGGAGGCAAGTTCTATTCGCGGTGGGATTACGACTGGTTCAGGATGAGTTCGCGCGTGCTAGATTTTTACTTTTTCAGTAGAGTGTGTTCGACCGCCGGTGATAAAACCGTGTTTAGCTATCTTATCGATACGGTTATGGAGGATCGTTTTATGATTTTCCTCAAGGCCTATCACGCCGTTTATCCGCTCAGCCGGCAAGAGGTTTTGTTTATCAAGGAGGCGTATCGTTTTTTTATTTTGAACTACGTGATCAAATACGGGCACTATTTCTTTCACGATATTTACGCAAGCAGATTGCAACGGGAGGCCTTCGAGATTTATTTTCCGCGCTTAGAAAAGGATTTCAAACCCGATAAGATCCTGCAAGCGCTCGATCTCTAATCATGGAAATACAAAATTTCAAAGCGATCGCCGATCGTTATCATGTAATTTTCTTTGACGCCTATGGGGTATTGAAAAACTCGCTGGGCGTCTTGGATGGCATAGAGCGGACCTTCGATTACCTGATCGGGAAGGATATAGACTATTATATCGTGACCAATGACGCATCGCGGGGGCCGAAAGCCCTGGCGCAGGCCTATGTCGAGCAGGGACTAGAGATGATAGATGACAAGAAGATCATCTCGTCGGGCATGCTTGCGACGGAGTATTTGCGCCTAAAGGTACGGACAGGCACGGTCGCCTATCTGGGTACGCAAAAGTCTGCGCATTATCTGGAGGAGTTGGGGCTGCATACCCTCTCGATCGCCGATTTGGACCTCGCTGATACGGATGAAGTGAACGCCTTGGTGTTTTTGGACGACGAGGGTTTCGATTGGAACCACGACATCAACAAGATTGTCAATCTACTGCGCGTGCGGAATATCCCCTGTGTGGTGGCCAATACCGATAAGTCCTATCCGGTATCCGACGATAAAGTCTCCATCGCCATCGGCGGTATTGCCGATATGGTCGAGCGGATCACCGGCCGGATGTTTATAAAGTTCGGCAAACCGGACGCGCAGATGTTTATCTTCGCCTACGAGCATAGCCAACGGGCCCAAGAAGCGGGCAAGCAGAATATCCTGATGGTCGGCGACACCTTGTTCACCGATATTATCGGCGGCAACAAGTTCGGCATCGATACGGCCTTGGTGCTGACGGGCAACACCCTGCGGTCGACGGTTGAGGAGCAGATACACCTAACGGGCAACGTACCGGATTTTATTTGTCAGAGCGCGGTGATTGATTAGAAGCATTTTTTAAATGCTCTGATCGTTTGTCGGAGGCTGCGGGCACCCCCTCCGCTCGCGGGTGTTGAAATATTCGGCTGGTTTGACTTTGCCTACCGGGCAACTGTAGTACAAAAGAAATTCTAATATCCGGTGTGGCTGACTTTTTCGCTGGGTTAACTGTAAATAAAAACAAGCAGAAAGGAGTTTCAAATGGCTGCTAAATCACATATGGCGATTGAACCCGGCATGAAGGTCGCGGCGCAGATGGCGGTCGAGCCGAGTGAGGAGGATTTTCAGTTTGTGCGGCAGATGGGCGTGGAGTATGCGGTGGTTTGGGCGGATGCGGCGAAGGCCAGCGCCGAATACTACACGGAACGCCGCGAGGATTTCGATCGCCACGGAATAAAATTATACGGTATGGGCAATTCCGGTGTGCACAATGTGGCGGCGATTACGCTGAATTTGCCCGAGCGCGACGAGAAGGTGGAGGAGTATAAACGGCATATCCGCAATCTCGGCGCGGCGGATATCCCCTATACGACCTATGCGCATATGGCCAATGGTGTGTGGAGCACGCCGCCTGAAACGACTCGGGGTGGGGCTCAGGCGAGGGCTTTTGATATTGATCAATTGCAGGAGGGGGCAGGCGGCGCGGGTTTTGGTACGGTGCCCGAACTGCACCGCGACTATGAAGAGGAGGAGCTGTGGGACAATTTCACCTCCTTCGCGCGTGAGGTTGCGCCGGTGGCCGAAGAGGCGGGGGTGCGCATCGGCATTCACCCAGATGATCCGCCGGGGGTGAAGCTCGGGCGGGTGCCCCGGCCTATTTTTAGTTCATTTGCCGGTTATAAGCGGGCCATGGAAATCGCCGACAGTCCCAATATCGGGCTGTGTCTTTGCATCGGTTGCTGGTTGGAAGGCGGCGAGGCGATGGGCGAGGGGGTGGAAGAGACGATACGCTACTTCGGTGGCCAGGAGAAGATCTTCAAGGTGCATTATCGCAATGTCGACAAGCCGCTGCCGCACTTTGTCGAAACTTTTGTTGATGACGGCTATTTCGACATGTACCGGGCGATGAAGGTTTTACAGGAGGTCGGTTTCGACGGTACGCTGATCCCCGACCACATCCCGCATATGGGTGACGACCCCCGTCTTGGCACCGCCTATACGATCGCCTATATGCGCGCCCTGCAGAAGCGAGCCGAAGAGGAGTAGGTCGGGTAAGAGCGCAAGAAGGCTATCGTGTTTTTATTGTATTAGCCATTCTATCGGCGCTGCTTTTTGGCGCAGCGACACCCATCAGTAAAGTGCTGTTGTCGATCCTGACGCCTTTCCAGTTGGCGGGTCTATGTATCTCGGGGCCGCGGCCGGGCTGTTGCCGGTGCTGGTCGCCGAGCGCAGCTTGCGGCCGATTTGGCGCTTGGACCGCGCTAATCGCATACGGCTCTTGGGTGCGGTTATTCTCGGTGGCATCTGCGGGCCTTTGGCTCTGTTGTTCGGGTTGCGGATGGCGGCGGCTTCGGTGGCGATGTGGTTGAATCTCGAACTGGTGGCCACCGCGCTACTGGGCCATTTTTTCTTTCGCGATCATCTTGGCCGTTATGGCTGGCTGGCCAGCGCCGGCGCGCTGGCGGCATCCGCGCTATTGTCGTGGGATGGCGGCATGGCGGGTGTTGGCGCGGGCTGCTTGGT
>Ga0115002_10003127_pt1 | contig 20862 bp, 18 predicted proteins | sample ArcticOcean_MG_C_8_FD_89576 | JGI IMG/M metagenome (GOLD analysis project Ga0115002, IMG submission 89576) | Marine microbial communities from western Arctic Ocean - ArcticOcean_MG_CB11_86 | ecosystem: Environmental > Aquatic > Marine > Oceanic | place: Arctic Ocean: Canada Basin | collected... | reverse complement strand
TACACATTACTGTATATAACAGCAGCTTATCTTTTTTTCAATCTTCTGGATAGATATACATTGCAAAATAGGAGTAAGCGAGTTAGGCTGAAAATGTTCGTGTCTTTATAAAATGAACAATTTTCTTTAAAGATTTTTTTCACAACAACTAGAAAATTTCATAACATAATAAAAAAATATGCAGATGTTAAAATTTTTTACCGTCAGCTTTGCACTTCTTTCCCTCGTTTTTTCAGGATGTGGTTTCATAAGTCCGGAGCCTCAGGTCGTTGAAGAGATACAGAAAGTAGATGAAGAGCAAGAACTGGACTTGGAACATGTTAAGAAAATTGAGGAAGAGGAACGTAAACAAGAAGAAAAAGCGGCAGAATTTTTAGTGCAGGAGGCGGCTTTGAAAGCTGCTGAAACAGAAGCCGCCGCGAAAACAGCAGCTCAAGTTAAACTGTTGGCACAAACTGAAGTTGCAGAGAGCGATGCCGGATCAGCAAAAAAAGCCCAGTTTGAAACCCTAGAGGTTCCAGAGGAGCTCTCTCAAGAGACCTCAATTACCTCAACACAGGAAGTTAACCCGGATAGTTCAACCGATGATTCACAAATAGTTGCTCATCAGGAATCTCTGGCTGCTTCCTCTACAGAGCCTGAATTTTCAGCGGAATCTACAACTTCTATAACTCAGGAAAATGTACAAGTGGCAGTTATAGTCGCGCCAGAACAGGACGACAAATCCGCTATGTTTATACCTATTCCCAGATTAGCCCTTGTTTCTGCTCTCAAATTAGTTTCCTGTAAAAATGTACCTGTTAAAATGGAAGATATTCATCAGCGTCTGCTCAATACAAAAGATATTAATATTGCTGACAGAAGTCTACGGGACGTGAATAATGATCGTTTAATGCCTGTAGTTCACTTCGACTTTGATCAAATAACAATAAAACCCGATTATCTAAAACTTTTGCGACAGCAGAGTTCCTGTGTGATGAAGGCCCTGAAGGCACGAGGTGATATGATTGTGCAGATTGAAGGTCATGCTGATGAGCGTGGTAGTGATGAGTACAACCTAGCCTTGGGTCATCGCCGGGCCAATGCGGTAGCTAACTCAATCATGGCATACCTTCCAAACTCAGCACTTGCTCGTATCCTCAGTTATGGTGAAGAATTTCCGCTCAACAGCAATTCCGGTAAAAGTGACTGGGACAAAAACAGGAGAGTAGAATTCACTTTACTGCTCAAACCATAAACAGGTGAATGGATTTTTTAGCTCTCCCATTTACTACAGATTTCAGTAGTATTGCCTTCAGTGTCCTTGTGGTACTTTTTGGCTGTTCGGTAATTGTCTGGATAACGCTGTTTATCAAATTTTTCAGCCTCATTCGGGTGAAATACCTCCAGTCACGTGCCTTGAAGTATCTTGAAAGTTCAAAACGCGTAGACGAGCTTCGTCTGTTGTTCAGCAAGATGCCGCAAAATCCACTCCAGGAAATGTTCACGCTGGGCGACCGTGAACTGAAACAATTCCTGAAAGATAATCCTGAATCAGATTATGGTCACCGTAGAGAATTAATGGACAGGCTCGAGCGTATGCTTGAAGCCCGTATTTTGCTGGCAGAGAAAGATTTAAACGCTGGACAGGCCCTGCTTGCCACTATCGCTGTCACATCACCGTTCATTGGTTTATTTGGTACAGTAATTGGTGTCATTAACACTTTCCTGAGCATTTCTGAACTCAATTCTGTTCAACTTTCGGTTATCAGTCCAGGCATTGCGGAGGCATTGGTTGCGACAGCCGCGGGTCTTTTTGCCGCGATTCCTGCGACTTTGGGTTATAATCTATTTCGTGCAACAATCCGCGGCATGACTGAGACAATGGACTATTTCGCGCTTCAACTGTTGCACCACCTTCAACAACAATTATTACCTAAAAGATGAGAAAATTTAGACATGCCCGTCGTCTGCGTGGGGAATTGATGTCTGAAATCAACATCACACCTTTTGTTGATGTGTTGCTGGTACTCCTCGTTTCCTTTCTCATTTCTGCACCACTGTTAACTCTCTCTCTACCTATTCAACTTCCTGAAGGTAAACTGGAAGCTCGGCTTCCGGATTACGGAGAATCAATGCTGGCCGTTGTTAATAAAACAATGCAGATTGCTATTCGTGATGAGGTTTACTCTCTCAAAAGCCTGTCACTATCTTTGACAAACAATTCAAAGCTTTGGGAGCAAAAACTGCCTGTATACGTACAAATGGATGAACAGGTGCCTTATGGAATATTGATGGAACTGATGCTTTTGTTTAAAAACGCGGGGTTCCCTCAGGTCGGTCTGGTATTTAAAAATAATTCCCAGTAAATTTTCAGCGACCAACAGAAAGATTAAACAGCCTCCACCCAGTATACCCAATGAAAATAATGATGATTGCCGGAGAAATTTCAGGAGATATTCATGGAGCAGGATTGATCCGTTGCTTAGCCCGGAACAATCCCAATATCGATTTTTTTGGCATCGGCGGTTTGAAGATGTTAAGAGAAAATTTTCGTCCTTATTACATGCTGGACACTTTGCAGGCCCATGGTTTAGTTGAAGTTGTACGGCATCTTCCCCGGCTGTACCAGACCCTCTGGAGAATGCGTGATGCTCTAGAGGAGGAACGCCCGGACGTATTGATCCTGATTGATTATCCTGGATTCAACCTCAAACTCGCTGCTTATGCAAAAGAAAAAGGGATTCCGGTAATTTTTTTCAATAGTCCTCAAATCTGGGCTTGGCGAAAAGGCAGATTAAAAACCATCAAACGTGTGGTAGACAAAATGATTGTGCTTTTTCCTTTTGAAGAAAAAATTTATCAGCAAGCAGGAGTTGATGTCAGTTGGGTTGGACATCCACTGTTGGATCAAATAAACAGTGAAAATGACAACAAGTCATTTTTAAAACAGTACGGACTGCAGAACAATCTACCTCTGCTGGCGATTGCACCGGGAAGCCGGCCGAGTGAAATGAGAAGACATCTGCCGACTCTGTTAAAAGGCCTCCCGCATATTCAAGAGCAAGTCGGTAAGATAAACTGCATTATGCCTGTTGCTGAATCACTTGACATAGTTGAAGTTAAAAAAATAACTGAATGCTCAAGCGTTACTGTCACATTGATTCAAGAACAGTTTATTGAAGCTATTCAAGCTTGTGATGCTGCAGTAGTTGCCTCCGGAACTGCTTCACTACAGACCGGACTTGCATTGAAACCTTTTGCAATTGTTTATCGGGTTGCTCCGCTTACTTTCAGGATCGCGCGTTATCTGGCAGATACAAAATTTATCGGACTGGTCAACATATTGGCAGAAAAACAAATTGTCCCTGAATTATTACAAAATGACTTCACTGCCGAAAAAGTCGCAGAAACTGCAGTACGACTCTTGCAGGATAAAGACTATCGTGAAAGAATGATCAGTGAATTAAAAACAACCCGTGCAAAACTCGGCGAACCTGGAGCATATGAAAAAGCTGCGAGATGTATTGAAAATACTCCCAGTTAATTGCTGAACGCTGGAAGATCGAATTAATAATACAAATCTGAATATATAATAATCAAATAAATCAATGAATAGCGCCAACATTTCATTCGAAACAAAAAACATTGCTCACCGCCTTACTCAAACCTTGTCGGCGGTTGAAGCCGTTAAACAACTGTTTGAAGGGCAAATGGGCATTGACCAGGCTGTTGTACGTCAGTTATTGAGTACGGCACTACACCGTGGAGGAGACTTTGCCGATATTCACTTTGAGTACAGCACGCGTAATTCCGTGGTCATGGAAGATGGAATTATCAAGAGTTCCGCTGTCGCTGTCGTCTCAGGAGTTGGAATTAGAGTAGTGCAGAATGATCAAACTGGATATGCCTACAGCGAAGATTTTGCTTTAAAACCCATGCTGCATGCTGCACGTACTGCCGCGGCCATTGCCTCCAGCGGTGAAGTTTCACTGCAGGAAGGTTTTCGTTTCAATGAACTGGTTCCGAAAAATTATTATCCTGTACTGGAAACAGTTACAGATCTGGAACTTGTCCAAAAAATAGAAATGGTAAAACGTACGGAAGCTGTAGCCAGAGACTACGATGAGAGAATAAACAGGGTAACAGTAGCCATGATGGATGCTCTCAACTTGACACAGGTTGTGACTTCAGACGGGGACGTTTTACGTGACACACGTCCAATGTTCCGGATGAATGTACATTGCGTTTCCCAGGATGGAGACAATATTCAAAATGGATCTTCCGGAATTGGAGGACGAGTTGGTCTGGATTATTTAAAGCAGGCAGATCACGCGCAAATTTTAGGAGAACGTGCTGCTGCTGAAGCAATTTTACTTTTAGGCGCAGAGCAGGCACCTTCCGGTTTAATGCCTGTTATTTTAGGACCTGCGCAATCAGGAATATTGCTACATGAAGCCGTAGGACATCCATTAGAAGCAGATTTTAACCGCAAAGGAACTTCCGCATACAGCGGCAGGATTGGCGAAAAAGTAGCTTCAGATCTGTGTACAATTTATGACTCTGGAACTATAGAAAACGAACGCGGGTCGATAAATTTCGACGACGAAGGAATTCCTTCTGCTGAAAATTTACTGATCGAAAATGGAATCCTACGTAACTACATGCATGACCGGATAAGCGCGAAGCACTTCCGCACAAATCCCACCGGTAACGGAAGGCGCGAATCCTATGCGCATTATCCGATACCGCGCATGACATCTACTTATCTTGCTAATGGCGATTCTGATCCTGAGGAAATTATCAGTTCAGTTAAAAAAGGCGTTTATTGCCAGGAGTTCAGTGGCGGTCAAGTAGATATTTCTAACGGTGACTTTGTCTTCGTCCCGACTGTTGCGTGGCTAGTGGAAGACGGTAAAAAAACTGTGCCGATTAAGAATTTTACCTTAATTGGAAACGGTCCGGATGCAATGTCAAAAATCAGTATGGTTGGTAACGATTTCGCAATGAGCGAAGGTATCTGGACTTGTGGGAAAGACGGACAGAGCGTTCCAGTCGGGGTAGGACTTCCGACTGTGCTGGTTGCTGAAATGACTGTAGGAGGTATGTGAAGGTTTAATCTAATCTGAAATTATTATTATTTACTTTTTATACCGGATCACCCTTGTCTTCAGATAAATTGGAAATTTCACAACTTAATGCCGCCAGTTCTAGGCAGTCCAGAATATGTTCATCCAACAGTGGTTGATATTTTACAGAACCTGCTGGAGCAGGATTTCCTACAGTTCCTGTCAATTCATTTTTTTCAACAAACTGATCAAGTTGTTCTGCTAGTTTAGTTGTTTGAGAAGTAATTTTATTTAGTTGAGTCGAAGCTTTAATCCAATCTTTTGAAAAACGTGCCATTTCAGTAAGTTTTTCAAAACTGGTTCGTTTCTCATCCTCGTTCATACCTAAAAGATTTCCGAATCCCAAAGAGCTTGCTTTATCCGCCATACGTTCCATAAATGACTGCTTGCTTTTAAAGATCTCAAATAAATCAAAAGTTATGATCTTTTCCTCACCACCTGCTTTTACAGGTCTTTTCATCTCCTTTAATTGCAGTTCACGGCTCTTAATATCTTTCAATAACCTTCGTCTTAAATTGTTCTGTGCCTCATACGCGCTTTCGTCATCAAAATGAAATTTTTCCATTTTGTTTATTTCACGCATTACATATTTATATTTCAGTTTAACTTTTGCTAACTTTGCCTCTTCTTTCTGAATTATAGCGGGAGTCTCGTCCTTTTGTTTTACCTTGCGTTCCTCCTTCTTGCTGATAATAGTTTTTTTACGTAAGGCAACTTTGATGGGGAAAGAGTCTTCAGTGAATTTCCAGGAATTAAAAAAAACAATATCCACTTTCTCAAAGTCTGGAGCATTAAAGATGAAATCTCCAATATTTGCTTTTGCGAACTCATCATCTAGATGTTCCTTACGGAACTCCAGCAATTTATTTGTAAAATCACTTGTAGACATATACGAAAGTACTTTCCTGCTGAAATCAATATCCACCAAACCATCCTGTGTACGTTTATCGAGATCATCAACAATCATCACGTAAATCAGACCCTTCATCAAATTGTCTAAAACCGCGACTCCAGTAATTTTCTCAATTGCTGTACTGAGAATATAGCCGATACCCAGATAGTAATATTTTTCAACCTGAGAAATTTTATCATCCAGTTTACTGACAAGATCTTTGTACTTTAAAATCATGAGCCTTCTATTGCGCAAAACCGCATCCGTCATTGACAACTTAACAAAATTTGGATTATTTTCACGTTCTGAGCAAGAGTGTCGAACTTCCTTGTAACGTTCAATAATTTTAGCCAGTCTCTCAGAATCGCCAGAATCTAATTTGTCTTCCTGTAGTTTAGCCTTTCCCGGAACACGAAAAATCAATTTACTATTATTCGCATCCGGAGTTTTACCTTTGGGGATATCACCCGGATAATTCAAAATCCAGTAATATTTATCCGTTTTTTCTTCAGGATAATTTGTTTCTTCAATGGCAACTATTACATCGACGTCTATCAAACGATTCACTAACGTCTTCATGTAACGCTTACGTAATTCTGGACTGAGAAGCAGCAAAATAAGATTTTCCTCTTCCATGCTTTCAGTACCTTGTTCGTTCTTGGTCAGTTCAACCATTTTTTTTCATTCGTCATCGAGATGAAAATGCTTCATATTTTCTTTAGTAAGTATTGCACGGTCATCAAATGTTGCTTTCAGTTTAGCCGCACTTATTTTAAACACCTTAAACTCTTCCGTTCCTTCAACAAGCTTACCATCAGGATCATAGTTGTCCATGAATTTCATATACTGTGCGGCTGATTGGAGATCATTAAAGTAAATTTTAATCTGAAATAATAATAAGCAAACATGAATCATTACAGTACCTTTTAGCTGTTCAAACACAGGCACCCAAATATCTACAACTTTGTTCAGTTTTGTTTCTGCAGCATCCCTTTCCTTGTTTTCCATCTGCAGTTCTGAAAGAGTCAGCTGCATTGAAGATTGCTTGCGAAGTACCTCTACCTTTTTCTGTATATCTGGAGTGATACTCGCAAGTTGTTCAAAGGTTGCAATTGCTAATTCATATGAGAGCATACCAAGAGTTGTATCTCGATCTTCACCATAATATTTATCCGCTGATTCTTGAGCTTTTTTGAGCAAAGGCGAAATTTTATCATCCCAACCTGTTGAAAATTGCTCTACTGAAAACGTTGGCTTATCGGCTTTTAAACGCTTAAAGTGTTCTTTTTGGTCACTCGAAAATCCACATTTTGAGCAGGACGCAACTTTAATCAAATTAAAATTACAATATTCCAACTTGCCTGCAGACCTGGTATAACTTGGTACCCCAAATATATTTTGCTCTATAATCATGCTCTTGGAGTGAAGGACATAGAATTTAATTTCTGGATTATCACAGACAAAACAACCCAAAAAACTTCCTAAGAGTGAATCTTTATCTGCTTTAAAAAATCCTCCATCTGAAACAGCGGCATAATTTTCGGGTTGTATAATCTGTAAAATTCCATGATGATCCCCTAATTTTTGCTCAAAAGATGCTCTAATCATATACCACCCTTCGTCAAATTTAACCGGTGACTGCTTTAACATTCTACAATTAATCACGTCCCAGTATGCATCATCTCCTTCCAAAGGATGATCTGTCTGAAAAGGTTTAATGACCTTGAGTCTTATTTTAGTCTTTGGCATCATAGCCTTACCCAGACGGAATGAAAATCCTGTATCATTAATTTTTAACAAACTAGCTTTTAATTCCAAATTAGCAGACTCAATGAACCCTTGAGGCAGATCCTTCTCCAACAGAGAACGAGCGCTTTTCCATAATTTTGTCAGAATATTATTATTAAACCCAAGCAACTTTCCAGACAGGAGGAAAAAACTGATTTCTTTTGTGTCTAAATCAAAATCCACCACCATTAACTGAGCCAGATATTTAAGCATCAGGAAAGCTTGTTTTGGGTCGATGTCCAAGGGACTCATTTCCGGAATTTTACCAGCTTTGATGACAGTCATGATATTGTTGATTTCTTCTTTGTCGTCCAAAAAATTTATTGCTTCCCGCAGAAAATTCATTTCTGTTTGATCACTATGTCCATCAGCAACAACCATTCCGGCAATTGAGTGGGCAAACCACGTTTTTTCTGTCGCTGACATTTCTTCTACATTTGGTAACTGCATAATATTCTATTAAATAATTAGTGTGCTGACTGATGTTTAAAATCCGTAACTCATGCCAATCAAATAACCAGTAGAACCCAGGCGCTGATCCCCGGAACCGCTACCGCTGGCACTATCTATGGTCAATATTCCTACTTCCGTCCATAAGTTCGCTGAAAATTCAAATCCTATCCTGAATTCACTAACCAGCGAATTTCCAAGTTTACGTTGATTCTCGAGGATAAATTCTGTTTTGACCAGTCCCAGTCCGGCACTTATTTTCCAGGATTCAGCGAGAGACTGCTGCGTTTTTGCCAAAAGTCCGTGATGACTCGTGTTGGCCTGTGGTCGGTTCCCACTTTCCCCAAATATCGTGAAGGATTGTTCTGAAAACAAACCCTTTACTCCCCAACGATCACTGTACCACCACTCTCCCCAATAGACACGATTGTTAAGTTCAAGCTGATTTCGGAACGCGCTGTAATGCGGACTGCTGAGTATGAGCAAGTCTAGTCCGGACTGCCATATAGGAAACTTCCGGCCGACCCCGCCAAATACAGTAGCAGGGGCAGCAAACTCTTCTTCAGACAATGCTGAACTAAGTTCCTTAAGTTGATTGTTCTTAACCTGTGCAGACGCTTCAGCAGAGCTTGCCAACATCAGACATAAAACCGCGAACATAATACTGCCGTATTTTTGATAAAGTCTGATCATCATTTTTCTTTAAATTTATGAAGCATGCCTAATAAACCTAAATCCGTCTTCTTTCGAGCGAAACTGGAAATCTTGAAAACAACTACTGTGCCGTTTAATTAATTTTTTACAGCTTCATCATAATTAATCAAGTCTTGGGATTCCAGTTAGGTTTTCGTTTACTGAAAAAAGCATCGATCCCTTCCTTGATGGATTCAGACTCCCAGGCATTTGCTAGTTTTTGTATATTTGCATTGCGCACATCATCCGGTTCTTTCTCACGAATTTCCTCAATGAGACGTTTCGCTGCAGAAACAGCTTCCGGAGCACAGCGTAGCAGTTCCGAAATTTCTTCTTCAACAGCTTGATCCAGTTTTTCCGCAGACACGCTTTTGGCGATTAGACCTAAAGTAACCGCTTCCGGGGCGGAAAAACGATGTGCGTTGAGCATCACTCTCCGTGCGTTTGATGCGCCAATACGGCGTAATACATAAGGTGAAATAGTTGCCGGCAGCAAGCCCAGTAAAACTTCTGTCAGAGAAAATAGCGAGTTTTCAACAGCAACCGCAATGTCACAACAGGCAATCAGACCCACAGCACCACCAAAAGAGAGTCCGTTGATTCGGCCGATTAGAGGCATTTTAAGCTGGTCTAACTCACCCAGCATTTCTGATAATTCAGTGGCTTCGGCAATTCTATCCTCACGTTTTTGAGCAGCTATTTTCTGCATCCAACGTAAATCAGCACCGGCACAAAAAGACTTTCCGGCACCGGTTAATATAACAGCTCGCACATCCGGATGTTTATTTAAATCCACTACTACTTGCCGCAATTCACGGATCATTTCCAGGCTGAGTGCATTATGAACCTCCGGACGGTTAAGGGTCAAGGTGGCGATTTGACGTTCGTCAATCGACAAAATTAATGTATTAAAATTCACTTGGGTTATACTGAAAATAGTTAAACTTAAAAAAGGCTATTATCCACAATCCGTCAATAACGGCAAGTTTTTGCTGGCTTAAGTCTGTTTTGATTGAGGACAATAATTAAATTTCTGCGCCTTCGTCCCCTAGCGTAAAAGCAGAACGAAGGTTGAGTAAAATAATGTGGATTATTTCAGAGGTTAAAAAATATTAATTCCCATCATATTTATTAAATATGTTTATTGTAATATCCCACTTTAGCAAATCACTAATAAAGCTGATATCAATACTCGAGTTACAACTTCAATTTTTTTTCTGCTTCTATTAGCTTAATTGTCAATTACAATCAATGACACATTTATTGAAATTTTTTCAAATCCATCAATATATGCTATAGTAAACCGATGAACCAGTGAAAAATGCTGATAGCATGTCCTTGTAGGTAAAGAACTCCCAGACTGTAATGCATCAGTATTATTACTTTTTCAGGATTGTTGATTTTGTTCTCGGATGACTAGAAGCCTTTTAGCTTAAGCAACTTGATTAATCGATCTATAATTCTTTTAATATATCAACTATAACACAAATGACTTCACAACTTTCAGAGGAAAACAAGAACATACATTTAAGGGTAGATCCATATTAAAACGATTATTCTTAGAAACGATTTATTATCAGCAATTTATAAGAATTTCAAACTATTAACCTACGCATGGTGTCTGTCTGGAATTTCTCTCAAATCCTCTAGCTTCCGTATGAATCGGAAGTTCTACTAGCAAAACACCACTAAAATATCGAAAATGTTCCATGTAGCCGTTGATGTGTATTTTACAAGATGCGGGTATTTTACTTAGGGAATCTGACTGGTGCGGCATCTTATAGAGCATCTAGGCAGAAATGGATCTAACTACTTTCTGTATTTATGTGTAAGGTAGTTGTATAGTTGATGATTATGGTTCGAACTTATGGAACGGTGTCATTGGTTCGGACTGATAGACACCTTATGGACATCTAATAAAGCCTTGCGTTTCTTTCAGTTGAATCTAAAGGTTCCTTTCTTATGTAAATAAAAAATTATTTTTTTGTTCAACTATTTCAATAATATATATTATTAATGAAATATATTATGGTGCGATTAATAATTTAAGAGAATGGCACTATCTTATCAATATGCATATTAGAATTATGCTAACTAACTAAAATAAACTCATGAGACTTTTGACGCTAAGCTTTATTTTCCTTTTACTCTATACTTTTCCATTATCAGTTCATTCGGCAGAAACAGGAGTGTTGTACCTTTGGCAGAAATCTCCGGTTAATGTATGGGAGATTTATGGAGATGAAAGATTTCAAAATAAATACATAGGTATAATATTAAATGGGAAACCCGCGGGTAAAGGAATTTTATCTTTCCCTGATGGTAAAAGTGTCACTGGTGAGTGGAAAGATGGGAAAGAGTGGAATACTAAACATTTCAACAGTGACGGAAAACTCATAGGAAGTTCGGTAAAAGGATCAAATATCATAGGTGTAGGAGATAAAATAGAGGTCACACTCTTTCTACGAAAGTTGAATGGCAAATGGATTTGGGATGATGGTGGTGATGCCTTAAAAGATTATAAGTACGAAGGAACAATAGATAATGGTAAACCGAATGGTTCCGGTACATATACCTCTCCCAGTGGGAACAAATATGTTGGAGATTTCAAGGGTGGGATAAAACATGGAATGGGTACTTTTACATATACAAGTGGATCCATTTATAAAGGGGATTTTAAGGATGGGAAAAAACATGGAATGGGTACTTTCACATCTCCTAAAGGTAACAAGTATGTAGGACAGTGGAAGAAAGGCAAAAAAAATGGTACAGGAACTTTTATATATAGTAGCGGATCTAAGTACCAAGGTGAATTCAAGAATGACAAACAACATGGACTTGGAACATTTACTTGGAATAATGGAGCAAAAAGAGCCGGTAATTTTAAAAAAGGCAAACTTTGGAATATCAAAGAATTCAATAAAAAAGGTGACCTTAATAAAAAGTGGGTAAATGGAGTAATGATCTTTGATAAGAAAATAGAAAAGATCTTGTTTCTTCATAATGATGACGGGAAATGGGTCTGGATTGAAAACAGAAATACGGAAATTGATGGCAAATATGTTGGTTCAATTAATAAAAATGGAATTCCAGATGGATCCGGAACACTTTCATTACCTGATGGGTACAAATACGAAGGAGAGTGGAGAGATGGAGAAAGGAATGGTCGCGGCACTTATACATATGCAGACGGGAACTTGTATATAGGAGATTTTAAAAGCGGCAAAAAACACGGTAATGGTTTGCTTAAATTCCAAAATGGGAACAAATACGAAGGAGAATGGAAGAAAGAAACTAGGCATGGTAAAGGAATATATACCTGGGCTAACGGGGAGAAGTATGTTGGAGAGTTCAAGAATGGGGAATTTAGTGGGCAAGGAACATTCACTTATCCTATAGGAGGAGAATTAGAGGGACACAAGTATGAAGGTGGATGGCAAGAAGACAAAAAAAATGGACAGGGAATATACTTTTTTCCTGACGGAGGCAAATTAGTAGGAGAATTCAAGAAAGATAGCCCTTGGAACGTTACTGATTTAGATAAAAATGGGGATATTAAAGGAAATTATGTAAATGGAGACAGAAAGTAATAAGCCTTAAGAGTACATATTTTATTAGCGATCACAAAGGAAAAATAAATGTGCCGAAGTTAAGCCTTGAAAAAAATATCCTGACTCAAATGACAACAATCGTTCCGCAAGCTGTGATGGTAGGAAAACACAGACTGCTCTTCATAAAAAGTTACTCCGCAGGGCTTTTTTTAGCAGGAGTTGCATTTTCGCAAGCTTGGGAGTATATCACTTTTCTCGATGAACTTTGCCATAAAGCAGAATTGCCGCAGGTAAGTTGTCGTGAGCCGGATGCAAAACTTTTTAGCTTTGAATCTGAATCATGGGTTGATAATTGAAACTCCCCTTAAATTTTCTTTATCGAAAACTACGCCCCTTTTTATTTGCGGGCGATGCTGAGAAAGTGCACGAACGGATGCTCTCTAGCGTAGAATTTATCTCAAAAATTCCTGGATTTCTGCCGCTATTACGCCAGCAATTTATTGAGGACAATCCGCTATTGCGTACAGAACTCTTTGCTAAATCTCTTAAAAACCCAATTGGACTTGCGGCTGGATTTGATAAAGACGGCCGGATCCATCCCGCGTTATTCGCACTAGGTTTTGGCTTTGTAGAAATAGGCACTGTAACTCCGCTTCCGCAAGACGGGAACCCACGTCCCAGACTTTTCCGTCTACTAGAAGATAAAGCAGTGATTAACCGCATGGGATTCAATAATCAGGGAGCCTGGAAAATGGCGGAAAGGCTGGTTGCAAACACACTAAAAATCAAATCCGCAGATGTTGAAATTTTTGAACTGTCCCGGGATTATCCTGCAAATATCGATTCCGGAATGCTCGGTATCAATATTGGAAAGAACAAAGATACAATACTCGAAAAAGCCACTGAAGATTATGTTTCTGCACTCAGTACGCTCCATCCGTTTGCTGAATATTTCACGCTGAACATCAGTTCACCGAACACAGAGGATTTACGAAATCTGCATGAAAAAGAGGCACTGCGGATTTTACTGGATGCTGTCTGTACGCGGCGTGATGAACTCGATCGGAATCATTCCCGCAACACTCCCTTGCTTGTTAAACTTGCTCCTGACCTCGATGACGATACCTTGGAAAACAGTGTACGTGTTCTTCAGGAATTTTCAATTCAGGGTGTTATTGTCTCCAATACCACTGTAGATCGTCCGGCATTAAAAAGTAAGCATCAAACAGAAACCGGAGGTTTGAGTGGACTACCCCTGCAGAAACTCAGCACTGCGATGATCAGGACTTTGTTTGCTGAACTTGGGGCAACCATGCCAATCATTGGCGTTGGAGGAATTTTTAACGGAGCTGATGCATACGAAAAAATAAAAGCCGGCGCTACTGCCGTGCAGATTTATACTGCCTTGATTTACGAAGGTCCGGGGCTTGTCAGGAAAGTTAAAGCAGAACTGGCAAATTTATTAGAAAGGGACGGATACAAAAGTGTTTCCGAAGCGGTAGGCGCGGATCATTGAATTTTTAATTATTTTCTTGACGAATTACCGACAGCATTTCTGCTAATGAAGTGAGCTTTACTCTAGGACGTCCGTGTTTTTGTCCAGCATCAGTTTCATGAGCATCGAGCAGTTTCCAGTCTGCAAATGAAACATACTCTACTTTTCGCTTTTCGAGCAGTGGAACAATATCCGAATTAGCGTAATTTTTTCCGGCTTCCATTTTTTCATTGAGGAAAGTTCCCAGCATACGATGCACGGTTTCCACCGCATCCTGTTTATTGGTACCGATCACACCGACGGGACCTCGCTTTATCCAACCTGCGACATATTCACGTTTCCGCAGAGTATTTCCGTTTCCCTGATCCTTAACCTGTCCGCATTCATTAGGAATTGTGCCTGATTTTTGATCAAAAGGCAGATCAGGAAGAGCTTTACCATGATAACCAATCGAACGGAAAACAAGCCCTGCTGCTGCTTCACTAATTTCTGCTGTAGCCTGTAGAGCCAAACTACCGTCTTCCCGTTTCACCAGTTGATTACGTACCATACGGATTTTTTCAACTTTTTCATTTCCGGATATTTCAACCGGCGAAGTAAGAAACAGAAAATGAACTCTCCGCTTTTTTCCAGAAACATCTTTTTTGGAAATCTGCTTTAGAATTTCAATATTTTTCTTAGTATCGTTGCTGGCATCAGATTCCAGAATCTGCTGACTGTCCGCATCCAGCTCAAGCACATTTTTCTCGACCAACACATCTGCATCTGCGAGTTCCATGAACTCTCTTAACTCTGCCGGTGAAAAGGCGGCCTGCAAAGGTCCACGGCGCCCTACGAGCCAGATGTCTTCAAGCTGACTTGCGCGTAATGCTTCAAGCGCATAATCGGCAATATCGGTTTTCTCCAGTTCTTCATGAGTTTTTGCTAGTATCCGGGCCACGTCAAGCGCTACATTTCCAATTCCAATCACAAACGCGTTCCTTGCGGACAAATCGAACTTATAATCACAAAAATCCGGATGTCCGTTATACCATGCGACAAACTCAGTCGCAGAATGACTTCCGGACAAATCCTCTCCTGGAATCCCAAGTGCTCTATCAGCAGGACTGCCGACTGAATAAATGACCGCATCATAGTGTTCCAGTAAATCCGCCTGAAAAATATCACGTCCAATCTCTACATTTCCGAAAAACCTGAAATTCTCATTTTCCGCAATACGTGTATAAATTTTTTGCACGGATTTAATTTTTTGGTGATCAGGAGCAACACCTCCGCGTACCAATCCAAAAGGAGTCGGAAGGCGTTCAAACATGTCAACTTTTATCTCCCATGACTTCTGCTTAAAAAGCTCACCTGCTGTATAAAATCCTGCAGGACCGGAACCGATAACAGCTATTTTCCAGCATTCATTCATGAGTTTTTGTTAATCAATTTTAAAGTGATATATCTAGCTAACAATAAATTCACAACTTATTTTTTGGCGGCATGAACTTTTTCTAAAATTTCCTTTGCACCATTTTTCAGTAGCCACTGTGCCGCCTCCCGGCCGAGCATAATAGCGTCTTGACGAGCAGCACGCGCCTCGTAGCGCAAAATAGATTTACCTTCCGGATCCGCAATTAAGGCCCGCAAAAACAACTCATCTCCGTTTAAGATACAATATCCAGCTAAGGGAATTTGACAATTTCCTTCCAGCTCAGTCAGCAGGGTACGCTCCGCAAGCAGACAATCCCAGGTAGTATTATCATTTAGATGCTGAATGCGGCTCAGTGTCTGTTGATCATCGATTCGTGTTTCAATCCCAATCGCTCCTTGACCGATTGCTGGAAGCATCCATTCCATCGGCAGTACTTCGGTAATACGCTCTTCAAGCTCACTACGTTTTAAGCCAGCAACAGCCAAAATAGTAGCATCAACTTCTCCTTCATCAAGTTTCCGGAGCCGTGTGATTACATTACCGCGTAAACTCCGGATCAGCAAATCCGGTCGGTGATGCTTTAACTGTGACGCGCGACGTAATGAGCTTGTCCCTACTACTCCACCCTGCGGAAAATCGTCAATGCCTCCATATTTTGGACTGAGCCACGCATCTCCCGGATCTTCTCTTTCAGTAATAACTGTAATTTCCAAGCCTTCCGGGAAAAATCCAGTTACGTCTTTCATACTGTGAACGGCCATATCGGCACGTCCGTCAAGGAGAGCTGTTTCCAGTTCCTTGATAAAAAGCCCCTTACCGCCTACTTCAGAAAGCGGACGATCCTGAATGCGATCACCAGTAGTTTTTAGAATTAATAATTCTACAGTTATTTCAGGATACCTTTCAATAATATTATCCTGCACCCATCGCGCCTGCCAGAGAGCGAGAGGACTTCCACGGGTTGCAATCTTAAAAGTGAGTTTCCTGGAACCGCTTGTTGAAAAAGCGTTGGGCATGAGTTATGATTTTATGATTTTAAGTCTGCGTTGATTTTTTTCTGCCTGTTCCAGATTAACTGGAGTTGGATTCAGGTCAAAGATTTTTGTTAATGATTCCAGATAGAGATGTGCGTCTTCTGCATGCGCGATTTTCTTGAGATTGCGTGATGGATCGTGCAGTAATTTGTGCACCAGCCGGTGTACCATTAATTCTACTTCTTTTCGCTCTGACTCAGGCAAGACTTTCATGCGGCGGAAACCTCTCTCCATTTCATCTTTTGCCATGGCATGGAAGGATTTTCGCAAACTTCTGATAGTCGGTACTGCAGACAAAGACTTAAACCAGAGTTCCAGTTCGGTTAATTCATTTTCGATAATCTCTTCGGCTTTTACAGACTGTTTCTTGCGTTCCTCTTGGTTGCGTGAAACGAGAGATTGCAGATCATCAATATCGTAACAAAATGCACCATGCAGCTTATTTATTTCTGGGTCAATATCCCTCGGTACAGCAATGTCTATAAAAAACATTGGGTTAGCTTTACGCTTTCTCAAACAGTGCTTAACCAGTTCCGGACTGATGATATAGTCACGTGCACCGGTTGAACTGATGACAATATCAGCCTCATGAAGGTGACGCTTAAGATGATCAAACGGAACAGCAATACCATTAAATTTTTCCGCAAGTTCTGCGGCGCTTGAGAATGTCCTGTTTGTCACAAACAATTGTGAAATTCCGTTCCGCATGAGGTGCCTCACTGCTAATTCGGCCATTTCTCCTGCACCAATTACCATCACTCTCTGCTTAGACAGATCCTCAAAAATATGTTTTGCGAGTTCCACAGCGGCATAGCTGATAGAAACAGCATTACTGGCAATTGTTGTTTCTGTACGTACACGCTTGGCCGTTGAAAAAGCACGTGTAAAAAGTGGATGAAGAAGTTTGCCAGTCAGTTCCACATCACTGAAAGATTGAAACGAATCCTTGAGCTGACCAAGAATCTGCGGTTCTCCCAGCACCATCGATTCTAAACTCGAGGCAACCCGGAAAAGGTGTCTTACACCGTCTAAATTCTGAATGGTATAAACACTATCCCGCAGTTCGTCAAGTTTCCAATACGCTTCCAGCATCTCAATGATTTGCTCCAGTTGCTGTTCCGCGTTTACAAGATAAAACTCTGTACGGTTGCAGGTGCTAAGGATTACAACACCGCCTAACTTGAAACGGCGGCTGAGCTGCTGTCCAAGTTCAACCTGCTGTTTTGGAGTCAGCGACAGTTTATCCCGTACTTCAACAGGAGTCTTTCTGAAGTTCCAACCGATTACATTAAAACGCATAAGCAATAAATAATTTAGCTAATCCTGCTTTTTGCACAAGATCTATACAGTGAATTCATAAATTTGATTCAAACTGAAAGGTAAATTGCTTTTTCCCCTTGTTCAGCGCATCATACTATTCAAACAAAAAAACTCAAGACAGGAAATATAGTTCATGGTTGTTTTCTTTTCAAAATGGCTGACTGCCAATCATTTAACCACATTACGGGTAGCATTGGTACCTTTCATTTATGCTGGTATGGTAATTGGTAAAGATGAACACTGGATCTTGTTCAGTACATGGCTCGTCTTTTTTTTTGCATGCCTGACCGATTACTGGGATGGTGTACTGGCACGTCATCAAGGGCAAACCACAAAACTTGGCAAATTACTTGATCCTGTTGCAGACAAAATATTGATTGGTTCTCTACTAGTTTTACTTGTAGAAATGGGACGGGCGCCTGCACTGTTAACAGTAATTCTTATTTCCCGCGAATTTATTGTTAACGGCTTACGTTCCATCGCAGCGGCGGAAGGCATGGTTATTTCAGCCAGTTCCGGAGGAAAACTAAAAACCATTTCACAAATGTTTGCTGTGGGATTCCTCATCATTCACTACCCAACCATCGGCATCCCAACCCATGAGGTTGGTATTGTCATCCTCTGGGCTTCAACCGTCATTTCTCTCTGGAGCGGATATAATTATGTTGTGGCATATTTTGTCGCACAGCATGATGAATAACGCAGCATCCTGTCTTCAGTCCTAAACAAGTATTTATCTCTCGTCTGGACAATAATTTCTCAACTGCTATTATAGTCAGGTAAACAAGACACTCGAATTACTTAATAAATTTATGACAACTATTCTCTGCGTACGTAAGGGCAAACGTATTGTGATGGCGGGAGACGGACAAGTCTCAATGCAGAACACCATCATGAAACCTTCCGCACGTAAACTGCGTAACACCTTTGACGGTAAGGTGATCGCCGGATTCGCCGGTTCAACCGCAGATGCCTTCACTCTCTTTGAAAAGTTTGATGAAAAACTGGAGCAATACAACGGAAAGCTGCTGCGCTCCGCGGTAGAACTTGCCAAAGAGTGGCGTACGGACAAAATGCTACGTAATCTGGAAGCCCTGCTCGCGGTTTCCAGTGCAGAAGCTTCCCTCATCATTTCTGGAAACGGTGATGTTATTGAACCGGATGACGGACTAATCGGAATAGGTTCCGGAGGAATGTACGCTCTTGCAGCTGCACGTGCGCTGATAGACACAAAACTCAGTCCACGTAAAATTGCCGAAAAATCAATGAAAATTGCCGCAGACATTTGTATCTATACTAATGACAAAATTACCTACGAAGAATTGGAGTATTAAACAGATGAAATCTGCAACAGAACTTAATATGACACCGCAGGAAACGGTTGTCGCGCTGGATCGCTACATCATCGGTCAGACTGACGCAAAAAAGGCCGTAGCAGTCGCTCTGCGTAATCGTTGGAGACGTCTGCAGCTTGATGATGACTTAAAAGATGAAATTTTACCAAAAAACATCATCATGATCGGTGCAACAGGAATCGGTAAAACTGAAATCGCACGCCGTATTTCGAAGTTGGTCAATGCTCCATTTGTGAAAGTAGAAGCTTCCAAATTTACTGAAGTTGGATATGTGGGACGTGATGTTGAATCGATGATTCGCGATTTGGCGGATTATTCCGTCAACATGGTACGTCAAGAGCAAATGGAGCGCAAACAGGAAGCAGCCGCAAAAATGGTGGAAGAACGCTTGCTGGATCTATTGCTGCCTCCACTCGAGAACAAGAGTGACGAATCTGTGGAAGAAAACCCTGAAAACCCGACACGTGATAAGTTTCGTAAAAAACTCAGTTCCGGAATTTTGGATGATCGTATGGTTGAACTGGATGTTTCCGAACGTCCTTCAGGTGCAGTGATGGAATTTATGCCAGTTTCAATGAACGACAACATGGACATGAATATTCGTGACATGCTCTCAAATATGATGCCCAAGCAGTCAAAACGTCGACGCGTCAGCATAGAGGCAGCGCGAAAAATTTTGCAGCAGGAAGAGGTCAGCAAACTGATTGACATGGAAGAAGTGACACGTGAAGCAGTTACACGTGTAGAACAAAGCGGTATAGTTTTCTTAGATGAAGTTGATAAAGTTGCTTCGCGACGTAGTCATTCTCATGGACCAGATGTTTCCAGAGAAGGCGTACAGCGTGATTTGCTGCCGATTGTCGAAGGTTCAACAGTCAACACCAAATATGGACCTGTTCAAACAGACCATATTCTTTTCATTGCTGCTGGAGCATTTCATCTTACAAAACCGTCAGACATGATTCCGGAACTGCAAGGACGATTTCCAATACGTGTCGAACTGCAGGCACTAAGTCAGGAAGATTTTGTGCGGATTCTCACAGAACCAAAAAATGCACTGATTGTTCAATATACTGCTTTGATGAAAACAGAAGGTGTTGAGCTGGAATTTACTAAAGACGCTATTGACACCATTGCGGAAATTGCCTGTCAAATTAATGAAGATTCGGAAAATATTGGTGCACGTAGGCTGCATACTGTCATGGAACAGTTGCTCGAAGAAGTTAGTTTTACCGCTCCGGATTTGAAAGGTCAGAAAATAACTGTAACTCCGGAATATATTAAAAGCAGAATCTCTAATTTGTTGAAAAATCAGGATTTAAGTCGTTATATTTTGTAAACAGACAAAAGTAGTAGAATTTAATTTAGCAAGTTTCATAAAAATTATGGAACAACTACGAACCTAAGAATCTTTACAAAAGTCATTCACAACAGGAGAATTTTGGACTATCCAACGTTGTTGTTGCAATTAGAAAATCAATTGCAATCTCTTCACAAAAAAGGGCTGAATTACATTAATATCGAAGCTATGCCAAAGGTAGAGCTGAGGTTGCTGCTGGATGGTTTAGGTGACATGATGTGCGCAGACACAGAAATAACTGTAAAACACGAAGGTTCAAACTACAAACTCTCTGCGCAAAATCAGCCGGTCCTTAACATTAATGATGGAAAAAAACACCCCAGGATATATCCTCCTTCAACAGGTATTTCAGCTTTCAAGGAAATATTGTCCTCCGCAAAAAAACAAACTGTAACTGAG
>Ga0115002_10003126_pt1 | contig 20862 bp, 19 predicted proteins | sample ArcticOcean_MG_C_8_FD_89576 | JGI IMG/M metagenome (GOLD analysis project Ga0115002, IMG submission 89576) | Marine microbial communities from western Arctic Ocean - ArcticOcean_MG_CB11_86 | ecosystem: Environmental > Aquatic > Marine > Oceanic | place: Arctic Ocean: Canada Basin | collected... | reverse complement strand
GATCAACAACGGCTTCAATGGCCGAATTCACCAGTTCGACGATCAACACGATCGCGAGCGAACCAATCAGTAGCGCACGTTCTGTGCTCACATCCGTCAGCAAGAACGCTGCTACACCACCGATTATCGCGAGCGCGACTTCCTGCTGAAAAGCCCGTTCAGATTTCACTGCGTGAGCAAGGCCGCTCAGCGAGTTTCTAAAAGCTCGTAATAACAGGAGTGGGCTCAACAGATTGAATAATTGATTCATGCGGATGTGTATACATTTTCGTGACGCCAATTGGAAATCCTGGCATCCAAATTCCGATGGCCGACCCGAATATGCGATTTTCAAATTACAGGAGCATCGTACTAAGGTGTTGCAGCGTATATCCTCGTAAACTCACGTACCTTCAGTGATTGTAGTGAATGTTATGTGCAGGCCTGAGGAACTGGGAGCCGTAAACCATGGATGTCAAAGTTCGTAATCTGGTGATTCCGCTAATCGGTGCGATCACGCTTGTCGCCGTCGCATGCGGGGTGGCGATTCAGATGCCGATCTTTTAGACACCCCAACTGAGGTTTCGCTGCCAACTTCGACTTCCGTAGTGGTATCGATACCAACAGTTCCCGCTCAGACTGCAGTTCCAACTGCGACTGCGCTTCCTACGGCGACAAAGCAGCCAAGTACAACTGCCACAAATGTTCCGACGTCAACCGCAGTACCTACGCAACCTCCGTTGCAACAGCTACACCGGCATCTACTTCAACACCAATTCCGACTCCAGTGCCTACAGTTCAACCTACTGCTATGCCAATCTCGACTGCGACTCCAACCGTAGGCCCGCCAACTCCAACACCAACGGCGACTCCTATCGGTTACTCCGCTTTCACATGTAACGGCAACGCAGCAACAGCCGTTTTTGATTCACCGCCACATCACCATGGGTGATTGAATGGGAAGCAAAGGGGTAGGTGTGAATACGATCACAGTAACGCTGATGGATCCGAATGATGACAGCGGGCTTATTGATATCGTTAACGATTCAGGAACTGGTCAGATTGGTGGGATCAATCTGGTTGTCGGGAACATAGGCACCTTTTTCTTGAGAATCGAAGACCCTGACAGCGGCTGGAAGATATGGAACCGCCAGCAGTAAAGTCACTTCACGCCGGTCCCTGAAGGCTAAACGTGCGGCCCCACCCAGCCGACAACACCGCCGTCGGCAAGTAACTCGCTTCCTGTCACATATTTTGCCTCGTCAGATGCGAGGAACAAGATAGGCCCTGCTATGTCCGAAGCATCAGCAACTCGGCCAAGCGGTATTCGAGCTGAAAATCGCTCCAACCTCGCACCGTCGAACGCTCCAGTGGTGAACGGTGTGAGTGCCCATCCCGGTAGCACAGAGTTGACTCGTATGTTGTCGGGACCGTACTGAACCGCCGCAGTCCGTGCAAAGTGGGTCATTCCAGCCCGGGAGGTTGCGTAAGCGCTCGCTGCTTCGCGGACTATTCTCGCCATCATCGACGAAATCAAAACTATCGACCCACCACCGCTTTCACGCATTGCTCCAACCACTGATTTAGTGCCCAGGAACATCCCCAGATTGGTAACGTCCATCACGGTTTGCCACGTTTCGACATCGGTTTCTTCAATCGTCGTGCCCCGGTCTCTGGCACCAGCAGCCATGATCATGATGTCGAGGCGACCATGCATCGTTGTGGCGGCTTTAACGGCAGCTTTCCAGTCCGGCTCGGAAGTCACATCGAGGTGCATGTAGTCGGCAGTTAGTCCGGCTTCCTTCATCCTCTTCACCGACCGCTCACCGGCCTCATCGTCGATATCACCGATGATTATCTTTCCGCCAGACTTTGCGATATCGAGCGCAGCAAGCCCCGCAAAGCCCATCAGCTGACTGTCATCGGCATTCGCTCCACCGACAACTAACGCAACTTTTCCTTCAAATCTATCGTTCATGTCTATTCCTAAACTATTCCTAAACTGGTGGGTGCAAATTGTGGAAATCGGTAGCGCCCTCAAAAGCGTCGCCCATCCCCACAAGCATTGGCTCGGAAAGGTGGTGCCCTGCAAACTGTATCGAAACGGGCATCCCGTTTACATCCAGACCACATGGCAGATTGATCGTCGGTAGACCCGCAAAGTCCGTTGGAACAGTGAACCTGCCGCCCCAGGGGTCGCGCTCGTCGGGATCCATGTTGTACATCTCATCAGGGGTAACCGGATAGCCAGCCCTTGACGTTGTGGCGCTGGCAATCACGTCAACATCACGCATTGTTTTTCGCAATCCACCGTTTAGAGCAAGGCGCAGACTGTGTGCTTCTGCATATTCAACACCGGTGTACGATGTTCCATATTTGAGCCAGGCACGAAGGAAAACACCATATTCGTCAGCCCGGGATGGGTACGTTTCAATATGCGCTGCGGCAGCTTCACTGGTGCAAATCACCTGCCATGCCGCAACGGCTTCTCTGAGGACTTCGGGCATTTTCACGGAGACGATCTTCGCCCCGAGACCTTCCATAACTTTCATGGCGTCTTCGACAGCTTGTGCATACGACGGTTCTAGATCGACGGTCGAGTAGCCGTCATCCCAGCCGATATTTAATCCCTCGACACCCTTGCCGACAGCCGAAAGCATGTCTGGCACCTCGTGGGGGAGAGTGGTCGGATCGTTGGGATCGGTGCCTGCTATGGCCTGCAAAACTATGCCAGCGTCCTTTGCTGAACGCGTAAGCGGGCCAACGTGGTCGAGAGACTGCGCCAGGTCCATCACCCCGTACCGACTCACCCGACCCCATGTTGGTTTTAGCCCCACGGTGCCGCAAACAGCCGAAGGGTGCCTTATCGACCCACCGGTATCGCTACCCAGCGTGCCAAAAGCCATGCCGGCCGCAGTCGCCACGCCCGATCCACTTGACGATCCTCCGACGAAGTGCGATTCCTTCCACGGATTGTCCGGCAGCTGCAGCTTCGGGTTATAACCGCCCATTGCCCCTTCAGTCATATTAAGTTTGCCAAGCATCACCGAACCGGCCTCACGGAGCATTGTGACCACTGTGGCATCACTATTGGGGATATTGTCAGCGAAGACAGCCGAACCGCCCATCGTTCGGATTCCCTCGGTGTCGTACAGGTCTTTGACAGCGATCGGAATCCCGTGAAGTTTCCCGCGGTAATTACCGTCTGCGATCTCTTTCTCGGCCTGTCGAGCCTGCTCCATCGCCAGATCAGCTGTAACTGTGGCGTACGACTTGAGTCTGCCATCAAGCTGCTCAATACGGGCAAGCTGAGATTGCGTGAGTTCAACGGGTGAAATCTCACCTGATTCGATCAACGGAGCGAGCTCCGAAATCGTCTTGTAATGCATTTATTCTGTATCCGCTCTTCAGGAGACGTTGCGACTGGAATTATCGAAAGTTAAGTATCGACCGGGAGTTTACCGCGATTAATTAGCATGATGTGCGGAAAGCCCCGTGATCGACCAACTACTGAGTCTTTGGTAGTTCGCGTCTTGGACCCAATCTGGCAGCTATTACGGGTCCTCCGTGGTTATGTCGGGTAATCGTTTTCAAGTTCGGCCTCAGCTTGAATCCCGGGTTCTCCCAGTCCTCAACCTCACAGCGCTCCGCCCACTCGTTGTAAGTCCGAATCATTGCATCGGCGCGCTCGCGATCCTCGTCGATCAGGTCGTTCAGCTCGGTACGGTCGTCACGGATGTTGTACAACTCCCAGTCCGCCTTCGAGTCTGGATCGGACGGGTCGCCAATCTCGCTAACAAGCTTCCAATCACCCATTCGCAAAGCCCGATTACCCTCGTGCTCCCACCCAATCGGCTTGTCACGCTCCCAGTTCTCGCCTGACAGAACACTGGAAAACGACTCACCCTCGGCAGGTTTAATGTCGTTGCCCTTGAACGTACCCGGGTAGGTAGCACCCGCAATATCGAGCAGCGTAGCGTTGATATCGATGAGGTGCGCTGGATTATTGAACACCGAGCCTTTGTCGGCGACCCCATCGGGCCAACTAATAATGAACGGAGTCGATATTCCACCCTCATGGGTATAGTGCTTGAACAGCCTGAACGGCGTGTTATTTACGTTGGCCCAGGCGATGTCGACGCTGGCAAATGTATCCGCCGGACCGGGGTCAATAGAAGGTGAGTTTCCCGTGCGAACAACTCGTCCATCGATAGTCGGATAGTTGTATCGAGAGGGATCGGGAGCCGGTGAATCCTCAGCCAGGAACTCTGCACACCCTCCGTTATCGGCAAGGAAAACAACGACCGTGTTATCAGCTTCTCCCGATTCCTCGATCTTCTTCATCAACTGACCGATCCCTCGGTCGACCTGCTCAACCTGTGCCGAATACACCGCCATCTGAAGGTCACGCCACTCCTGATCCGGCGTTTCTTCCCAAGGAGCAACACCAGCATCACGGGGCGACAACTTCCAGTCCGGATTAACAATCCCGAGTCCTCTTTGCGACTCATGGCGGTTCAGGCGAGTCTCATCCCAGCCTTTTCGATACTTGCCGCGGTACTGCTCAATGTCCTCAGGCCAGGCATGAAGCGGCCAGTGAGGTGCAGTGAATGCCATGTAAAGGAAAAATGGCTCGTCCCGGTGAATAGCATCGTCGACAAACTGAGTGGCCTTCGACGCTATGGCATCGGTGAAGTGATAGTCAGTCGTTTCGATGCTGATACGAGTCGTGTCGTCCATCAGCATGTTCGGGTTGTAGTAGCTTCCACCCCCCGAAAGAATGCCGTAAAACCGATCGAATCCTCGGCCCTTTGGCGAAGGGTAGCCCGGCATGTCCGGATGCCAGCCTTCCGGAAGGTTTCCCTGCTCGCCTCCGACGTGCCACTTCCCTGCCATCAACGTTCGATACCCAGACGACTTCAGGACTTCGGCAATCGTCACGCAGTTGTCGTTTAGATACCCCTGATACGCCGGTACACCCAGATCATTGATCATGTGCCCGATTCCGGCCTGTTGCGGGTTCAATCCAGTTAGTAGGGCAGCACGTGAAGGGCAGCAGCGCGCTGAGTTATACATCTGGGTAAAGCGAATACCCTGCCCCGCCAGCTTATCGAGGTTCGGGGTGCGAATCTCCGAGCCGTAGCAGCCAAGATCAGACCAGCCCAGATCGTCTGCCATTATCAACACTATGTTCGGTCGCTTGCCGCCATTTTTCTGAGCCTTGGCTGATTTGGCTTCCGGGTTGGGTTGAGTCATATTGGCTGGTAATCCTTACTTCGAGAATCAACGCTGCAAGAGAGCATCGAGCAATGAGTCGAAACTTTACTCTTGCCCGGTGCTTTCGCGCACCCGAAGCACAGAAAGGCTGTGCTAAATTCGGCTCTAACAAAATTTCCTGGAGAGTTCGATTTCAGCTTAGTACGGGAGAGTATTCGTTGGTTCAAAAGTTTGACTGCATTGTTATTGGTATTGGCGGAATGGGCAGTGCAACCGTCCACAATCTCGCAAAGCGCGGTCAGAAAGTACTGGGACTTGAGCAGTTCGACATTCCCCACGCCGAGGGTTCCTCGCACGGCGTAAACCGGATCATCAGGCTCGCTTACTACGAACACACCTCATACGTACCGCTGCTGCGGCGCGCCTATGAAATGTGGTCGGAAATCGAAATCATCGCCGACGAGCAACTTCTGTATAAAACCGGATCGATAGATACCGCTCCGTCTGGCCACGAGGTGTTTGAGGGTTCACTCGAATCATGCCTCGTTCACGATCTGCCTCATGAGGTGCTTGATCATAAGCAGATGAACGACCTCTTCCCGGGATACCAGATGCCCCCCGGCCACATGGGACTCCTGCAGCAAGACGGAGGGTTCGTGCTTTCAGAGCGGTCCATAGTTGCGTATGTAAACGCTGCCACAGCCGAAGGTGCAGAGATACACGCCCGCGAATCGGTGGTGAAGTGGGAATCCGAAGGTGAGGGCGTCCGAGTGTTCACCGAAAAAGGAGAGTACACGGCTGACCGACTTGTAATCACAGCCGGGGCATGGGCATCCGGAATGGTCCCATCACTGGAGAAACTCGCTATCCCCGAACGACAGGTTCTCGTGTGGCTCCAGCCGGAAGACCCGTCATTGTTCACCCCGGACGTATTCCCCGTCTTCAACGCCTATTTCGAAGAGGGCAGGTACTACGGATTTCCCATATTCGGTATTCCTGGATTCAAGATTGGTCGATACCACCATCTCGAAGAGGTTGTCGATCCTGATATCAACGACAGTGCGGTGACGGCAGAGGATGAGGAGATACTGCGCGTAGCGGTTGCCAGATACTTCCCGAAGGCGAACGGAACGGTTATGACGCTCAAGACCTGCATGTTCACCAACACCCCTGACGAACATTTCATCATCGATCTGGTCCCCGGTTTTCCACAGGTGTCCGTGGCAGCTGGATTCTCAGGCCATGGATTCAAGTTCGCCAGCGTTGTGGGCGAGATCCTTGGCGATCTTGCACTAAACGGCAAAACGAATCACAACATCGACCTGCTAAGAATCGACCGATTCTAAGCACTCGAAACTCTAATACTGAAGCTCTTTGTCAACCGTGTTGATTAGCGGTTGGCCCGAAACGTAACGTCGAAGATTCTCGGCGAAAATGTCGACCGTACGTTCGTCGAGCAGCTCCTGCTCGGAGTTGCCCGCGATGTGTGGCGTGATGATCACGTTCGGCAGGTCCCACAGCTCGTTGTCTGCAGGCAATGGCTCAACGATTGTTGTGTCGAGACCCGCACCGGCGATGCCCCCCCCGATTTCAGGGCAGCTACCAGAGCGTTGTGCTCAACCAAACGACCCCGTGAAGTGACCACGAGCCGAGCTGTCCGCTTCATCAGCGCCAGTTCAGCTTCACCAATCATGTTCTCATTACGAGGCGTGTAGGGAGCCGTTACCACGACATAATCCGACTGCTCCAGTAAATCGTCCAGCCTTGAACGTCCCCACACCTCTTCGACAATCGGATCGCCGTCTGCGGGCTGCTCATCCACCGCTATCACGTTTATACCGAAGGCTTTCGCTCGCCACCCAATCTCACGACCCGACTTGCCGAAACCAACGATTCCGCAGGTCTTGTTGCCGAGATACTCGACTACTTCGAGAGCACCATCCTGATCCCAGCGGTGCGCCGATTTATCTGCCCAGAACCTCGGCAACTGGCGTGCGAGTGCCAGCATCAACGCCACGCCGTGCTCGCCGATCATCGAGGCGCCCGCACCACGAGCGTTCGTTACCTCGACCTCAGTATCGACGATATTAGGCAAAGCATTGAACAGCCCTTCCATTCCGGCATCAAGAGTTTGAATCCACTTCAAGTTTTTCGCCGCGGCGAACTGCTCGGCCGTCAGGTAGCCAAAAACTATCTCAGCCGATTCGATTTCCCCCAGGATCGTCCCATTCGTGAACGCCTCGACCAGATCGATATCTGGATGTTCCTTGCGAACAGCAGGGTAGTAGGGAGTGCCGAACTCGGCGAGAAGAAGTGCTTTCATGTTTACCTGTTGAATCGAGTCGAGTTAGAGGGTTTTCAGTACGGCAATGGCCGTTTCGACAAGGGTATCGCCAGCTTCGGGAGCAAACGGACTGGTCGTAGTCCCGTAGTAGCGGCGATAGCTCTTCATATTGACGATCTCAGTCACCGGGATGTCTTTTATCTCCTCATGCGGCTGGCGTGTCGAGATATACCCGATGTAGTCGTCGCAGTAGCTCGCTACCCACGGACGATCCCCGGAGAACCCATCTTTGATCGCCGTGCCGAGCTCGTTGAAAAGTTCACCTGCATGCGCCGAAATCAGGGTTTGTCCGATACGGAATCCCCTTACAGACACCGAGACTGCTGGCTGATTCTGATTCTTCGCCAGTCCGAGCTCGTTGTGACCCACACCGTACATTTCGGGGTGGCGCTCGGCGCTGTTGGCGGTAGTGGTGCCGGGCGACCACGTTTCGCCCGAGTAAACAGGCATCACTTCAAGCAGGTGGTCGCGGTTCGCAGTGGCTTCCTCCACCGTCCAGTTCACCTGGTGGCGCGGCAATTTTGCCGGTGCAAGCGCCACACCCAGTGCTACCTCCGATGAAATCGAAATGTTTCCAGTTACTTTCAGCGCCTCGCCCGCCAACGACTGCCCGAGAAGCGCAGTGTCCTCGTAGGAGTGGAGATGCTCCGAAGCGTTGTTCCCGAACCACCAGTCAAACGGGCAAATGTCGCCCGCAGCCCCCTGCACGTACAGCGCAACAGATCCCGGAGCTTTTTCTTCTATTTCAGCCGACATCTCTCCGGCGAAATCCCCCGACCATTCAAGGTGTTGACCACCGTCAGCAACGCCATGACACGCAAAGTTCACTAGATGAGCCACTGGATTGCCTTCATCGTCAGTGACATAAATAACCCCGACCTCAGTGTCGATCGCCTTATCCGGATACTGTCGATTCACGGTCCAGTTGTCGAACGAACTGAGGCCGGAACCTACTTTTGCTGGAACCATGTGGCTCGCAGCATCAAACACGCAACCTGCCACCTGATCAGCAAGCCATGTCGTCCACGTCATCCACTCTCTCGGGAGAAAAATAATCGTGTCTGGAGACGTGTGATTGTGCGTGAAATTCAGCAAAATATTGTCGACAGGTATGCCGACAAGCTGAAGAATTCTCCCCTTGATCGCCTGAACGGTCTCCGAGGTAAGACCCGCTATCTCCAACGAGATAACAGTTAGTGTCAATCCGTCTTTTTCGAACACCACGGCCCGAGCGTGGATGTCCCTGTGAACACCTTTAGCGAGCCCCTGCCGGAGTCCCCAGTTTCCCATCGGGTAACCGACCGGAGGTGTGATCACTGTTTTGGCCGCGCCGCTTTGGGTGCGACCAGTCGATGTATTTGCCAACTCTGTTTATTCCCAGTTCTTGTAGGTGCCAGGACCTGTCTGACGGGCCATCTGAATCTGGAGTCCGTCGGGATCGTAATTGTTTGAAATCGTTCGGCCAGACTGCTGGTTCTCAAACGGCTCAAACAGGAATTCGACGCCGCGCACAAATTCGATCTCTTTTTGAGCATCGATTGGATCATCTACAAGGAACGACAGGTGATCCACGCCCAGAGTTTGTCCCTCTTGCTGCTTGTGTAACTCTATTCGTACCGGTCGATCGTTGTCTCCATTCCACAAGAACACCGTCTCGCCATCGTCGACTGTGCCCTCAGGGTGCATTCCGAACTTGCGGTAATACTCGATCGATCGCTTGAGATCGCTCACTATGATGTCGATGTGGTCGACTCCGAGAAATTTCATTGCAGACTCCATATGCCAAATGCCATATAAACGATAAATACGAAAATTTCATGCGAGTTTATGCCTGCTACTCGCTGTGCGCCATCAGTGCTATCCTGCCGCCAGCCAGTAATTTCAGCTTCTGTCAGTTCAGAAGCCAATTTGCACGCATCCCCAAATACCAAAACGCCAAAAGGAAGCGAAGATGCATCTACTTGAAGTAACCAACCCAGTTGCAGTCCAGCGCGGTGTGCTTAATGCCATCAGTGCTAGCAACCGCCCGGATTCGCTCGACAATAAGACCGTCGGCCTGATCTGGAGTGGTACGCACGGCGGAGATATCGCACTGAAGCGGGCAGGGGAGATGCTACAAGAGCGGTTCGAGAACGTAAGCGTCAACTTCTACACAGGTGGCAACTATCCGACGCCGCCGGCGATCGTGCAGCAAGCAGGGGAGGAGTGCGACGTCATAATCGGCGCCACAGCCGACTGAGGGACCTGCGCGTCGTGGATGATCCACGACATGATTGTGGTCGAGAAAATGGGCAAACCCGGTGTTGCCATAGTCTCAGGCCGGTTCGATAGCGATGCTGTAGCCAGCTCTCGAGCGTTCGGAATGCCCGATCTCCAGTGGATCGTAGTTCCGCATATTTATCGAAACCTCGATCCCGAGACCTGTCGTACCCAGACCGAAGACGCCATCGATGACCTAATCGGTTCGCTAACTTCCTCGATCGACACTCGCGAAGAGGCCAAGGCTGTCGACACGCGGAGATACGAGGGCGAGGACAGGTACGACTCGATATTGAAGATGAACCAGGAGTTCATCAACGAAGATCTGGGCGACGGCCTATTCCTGCACCCGGCAACTCCTGAAGCGATTGCCGAAATGCTAACCGGCACAAACCTTCCCCCGGATCACGTCGTTTGCGACATGCCACCGGGTTTTGGAGTGGCAACGGTAGAAAAAATCGCTGTCAACTCAGTTATGGCCGGAGCGAAACCCGAGCATCTGCCTGTTGTGATCGCTGCAGTAAAGGCTCTATCAAAGCTTGGCGGAGACGGCGGCAAGTCGCTTCTGATGTCGACAAGCCCGCAGGCACCGTTGCTGATCGTGAACGGGCCTGTCACCAAACGATTGGGTCTTAATCCCGGCTCATCTCTCGGACCCGGCAGAGACAATCTGATCAACACGCTGATCGGTCGCGCGTTCGCGCTGTGCTTCCGAAATATCGGTCACTGGTATCTGAACAAGATGGATATGGACACTATCGGAACTTCCCGAAAGTTCATCCAGTGCATCGCGGAAAATGAAGATGCTAGTACGTGGCAGGGGTTCCAGGTCGATCAGGGTTTTTCATCTGATGAGAGCACGGTCAGCGTCTTCGTTACCGATGGTGAGCTTGATGTTCAGGATCAGGGAAACCACACAGCGGAAGGCCTGCTGAAAAACCTAGCCTATGGTTCTACGTTTGGAACTATGAGCCTGCAGAGCCCTAATAGCGGCCAGCAACGATTGATTCTTATGCCGCCTGACGTAGCGAGGCCTGTCGGAAATCAGGGGTTCTCGAAGCAAGATGCCAAGGAGTTCATCCACAAGCACGCCCGGGGATCCGTCGGAAAACTGATGCAGTACATGCCACTCGAAGGTGAGGCGCGAGTTCACGATCACTGGAAATGGCTTGAGAACCTGACTGAGGAGCAGCTTCTGGAAATCACGGTTCCAATCATGAACACCCCAGACGACTGTTACATACTCGTTGTTGGCGCCGATAGGGCTAAGACCGCGGTCTTCCCCTCCGGGCCCGCGCCTGTCACCGAGGGAATCGACCAGTACATGCCTTAGGTCGATTGGAAACTTCGTACGCCGAAGTGCGTCAAATCAAGGCCGGTTAACAATAACCGGACCTTTTCGCGTCGTTATCGTGACGAAATTTCCAAATCGCATAAATGGGTGAAATCGCAGTACCGCAACGAATTTTCCGCAACCCAAATAACGTAATCACCGATCCGCATGATTTATTAGTTGTTCAGAATGAAATGAGTTGTATCTGGCGATTCGACGGTTATTTGGCGACCACTGAAACGGACTACTTGCCCGGATCATGTTTGGATGATCCACAGCACGCGATTTCTGAATGAATCCGAGACAGACGGAACCTAGCCCATGGAATCTCCCTCAGACACGATCTGGTGGATCAGTTTCGTTTGGTGCATTCGGATCTTTCTGGTTTTCGCCATCTCGTATTAGTTCGAGGATGCGTTCCAAGCTGATTCTGGGTGGAGCGAGTACCTCTATCATCGCGCTCTCCATCGTGGCAGTCGTGGCGTTTTTCATGACCAAGGATGCTATTTCAGATACTGCTTTGGCCGGGTTGAATGCTGTTGCTACAAACCAGCACCGACATATCTTGACGTTGCTGGAAACATATCAGGGAGATCTGGATACTGTATCGGGCGACACCCACATCCGACGATCACTACGTCTGTTCCTTGTAACAGGCTAACAAGTCGGGCGTTTTCGCCTAACTCAAATACTGACCGAAAGAGCAGCCACAGGAACCAACTTCCATTCGTTCGATCTGCATAATCTCCATGGAAAATTTGTAGCGTCGTCAGAGCCGGGGAACGTCGGTCCTTCAGTCTACGACGCAACTGAAACCGTGGTCATCATCGAACCAGGTTCAAGTACGAGTAGTAAAGATGTCCCGAGTATCCGTATATCAACACCAACCATGTTCAATGAAATTACGATTGGATATGTCACAGTTCATCACTACATTGACGAGCTGAACGATATCGTGACCCAGAACATCGGTCGCGGTGAGACAGGTGAATCGCTGGTGCTTTATCGCGACTCGAACGGTGAAATTCGATATGTAACTGCATTACGTTTCGACGACGATCGCGATTTATACCGGCCCGTGAGCGAACTGGACAGCAATAGAATCGAACCACTGTCCCTCGGTGGTATATCCGGAATGGGCACCAGTTTTACAGACTATCGAGGGGGAAAAGTGTTCGGCGCCTATCGCTACATAAAAAACGCTGAGATAGGGCTTGTGGCGAAGATGGATGAAGAGTAAGTACTCGCTCGTCTCGACAGTTTCGGGTTCACCCTATTTCTGGTCATACTCGCCGTATCCTTTGCCATTATCGGTGCGGCATTTTTTATCGCCAATCGGCTTGTCCAGCCGATAGATCAATTAATTAGAACGGCAGAGTTGTTCAGCCGTGGGAATTTCGATTCGCGGGTTGCGGTCGAATCTGTCGACGAAATAGGGGTGCTCGGTGAAACGTTCAACGTTATGGCATCGAGTCTCCAAAAAGCGAACGATGAACTCGAGTCGAAAGTAGAGATTCGCACCGCTGATCTAAAACGATCGAATGAGGATCTCGAACAGTTCGCATATGTAGCGTCTCACGACCTGCAAGAGCCATTGCGGATGGTATCCAGTTAACCCAGCTCCTGTCTCGCAGGTACTCCGGCAAGCTCGATTCTGACGCAGATGAATTCATAGGGTTCGCCGTCGATGGAGCTAAGAGAATGCAGGCCCTAATCAGCGATCTGCTCACGTATTCAAGAGCAGGTCGACAGGACGGCAACCACGAACTAGTCGATGTACAGGATGTTGTAGCAGAGGTGTTACAGAATCTGAACAGTCGGATTGAAGACGCCGGAAGCGTGGTGACATTCGAAGACCTTACGACTCTTGTTGCCGATAGAAAACAACTCGTAAGCGTGTTTCAAAATTTGATCAGCAACTCTATAAAATACCGCTCGGCTACTCGAGAATCACGCATAACCGTAACCGCCGAGCAGCAGAGCAACAGCTGGAAATTCGCTGTCAATGACAACGGAATTGGACTCGATACGGCATTCACCGACAGGATATTCACTATCTTCCAGCGCCTTCACGGCCGTGAGGAGTATCAGGGCACCGGTATTGGACTTGCCGTAGTTAAAAAGCTCATCGAACGAGCCGGTGGAAATATCTGGGTGGAATCAGAACTGGATGAAGGATCAACCTTTACAGTCAACGACCGCGTTGCGGACGTTGACTCAAACGAGGACGAAGAAAGGAATACATATCGTGCCGTAAGTTGACATATTGCTCGTGGAGGATTCGCCGGGCGATGTCCGGTTGACCATCGAAGCTCTGGCAGATGCCAAGATTACAAACAATATTACCGTCGCATCTGACGGACTCGAGGCTCTTGAAATCCTTCAACAGAAGGGCGACTTCAGCGAAGCTACGAGACCCGATTTGATACTTCTCGATTTGAACATGCCGCGAATGGACGGTCGGGAACTGCTGGGCATCATCAAGGCAGACGATAGCCTGCGGAATATTCCAGTGGTGGTTCTCACGACATCCCAGTCGGAGAAAGACATCCTGGAAAGCTACGATCTTCGTGCTAACTGCTACATCACAAAACCAGTCGATCTCGACCAGTTCCTTGTAGTGGTTAACAGTATTCAAGAATTCTGGCTGTCTATCGTGAAGTTACCATCGAATGAGGCTGCTTGATCAAATGATTCGACGCCACACTTCCATCCTGGTAGTTGAGGACAACCCAGGTGATGCACGCCTCATTCAGGAGTATCTTCTCGAATCACCGATACTCGATGCTGACATGACGATCGTCCCGACGCTCGAAAAAGCAGTCGACATTCTCGGGCGCACGGCATTCGATGTTGTGTTGTTGGATCTATCACTTTCCGATAGCTCTGGATTGGGGTCGGTACGTATTCTTTCGCGTACGGCAGCACAAACCCCGATACTTGTTTTAAGCGGAAACGATGATTACGAACTCATACTCCAGACCGTGCAGGCGGGTGAACAGGATTACTTGCCTAAACAGGACGCGTCGACGGGTAGTCTCTCACGTGCAATTAGTAGTGCGATCGAACACCAGGCGATGTTGGTCGAGCACGACACGCTCACACAAATCGGCCGCACAATCAGTTCAAATCTCGACATTGACGTCGTCTTTGGAAAATTTGCAGATCAAGTGCGGACCCTGATCCCGGTTGAGCGAATGGTCATCTGCTGGGGTGGTGAAGAAGAGATGTGCCTAGTCAATCGTCACGCGTGGGGTGGCCTGAACGCCCCGTGGGACGCGCATGAGCAATACTTTGTTCCCATTCAATCATTTGAGACCTTTAGCACGGCAGAAGATGGCGTTATCGGTTGGGGAACTGCTCTTCTTGGTGAACTAGGTGCTAAAGAAATCGAACGAAAATCCGCATTAGCGGGTTACAGGTCTGCGATGTTTGCCCCGCTTCGAGCAGGTGACTTAACAGGTGGTGTGCTGTGTGTTGTGACCAGCGCTCCAGATGCGTACACCGATAAACATCTTCGTGTATTCGAAACTATCGGCAGTCAGATCGCAGGTGCTGTGCACGCTTCTGAACTGTATGACAAGGCTGTTCTGTGGACTGAAGAGCGGGAACAGCGGATTGTTCTCGAAGCTCAAAAACAAGAACTGGAACGGGTTAACCTGATCAAGAGCCAGATAATAACCACTGTCTCTCACGAACTGAAAACACCGCTAACAAGCATGGCTGCCTTTATCGACATTCTTTCAAAAAATCGACTGGGTAACCTTGTCCAAAGGCAGCTCGATCAACTTGAAGTACTGAGACGAAATGGAAGCCACCTGCATCTACTCATTAACGACCTGCTCGATCATTCCATGGTTGAATCGGGAACATTTGATCTACTCGAAATGAACTTCGATGCAAACATCATGCTGAAAGCTCTTGGCGAAAGTTTCGAGCCTCTTGTTTTACACGCCGGGCAGACCATCTCTGTAGATATTCCAGACGGTACGGTGATAATCACAGCCGATCAAAATAGAATATCTCAGACGATTTCAAACCTGCTCAGCAACGCTACGAAGTACGCCGGGCAAGGTGCGCACATCAAGCTGGAAGCTAGCGTCACGGACTCTGTATTTTCGGTCTACGTTATCGACGACGGCATTGGCATGGACAGCGAGGGCGTTGAAAACGCCTTCGATCTATACTTCCGTGCTGAAAACCCCACAACTCGTGCCGTCTCTGGATTGGGATTGGGGCTCAACATCTCCCAAACAATAATCCGTATGCACGATGGGGAAATAACAATCAGCAGTGAAATAGGCAAAGGAACTCGAATCGGATTAGAAATCCCGCGTGTTGTAAACGATATGAAAGAAGCTGCTTGAACCGGATTTCCCCGTAGTCTCACCACCGTATCTGTTTACTCCGCTCACCCTTCTGATAGTGGGCGTATACTCCCCGCGTTCATAACCGATATTCGTGCAACAGAAACAGTTGTTAGCGAAATCGTTTCGATTTATTAGCGGACGAGGCAGCCTCACGAGTTCTTCAGCGACAAACCCAACTCCAGTTCAAACAGAACGACAACGACGAAGTGTACGAGCTCGGATTACGGATTCAGGTCCGACCGGAGCAGACGTACTGGTGCGGATTACCAAACTTACCCTGCGATATCGGTGGCACTTTGCAGTTTCAGTGTTGTTCGCGTCCATCACATCGGTAGTATCCCTATTCATCCCCAGGTTGCTGGGTGAAGGTGTTGATGAAGCACTCACCCTTATAGAAGGCGGCACAGCCAGCCGGGGCGATATCGAGTCACTGCTACTCGGCACCGGACTCACAGTCATTATAGTTTCTGCCCTTCGCGGCACGACTGGATTCGCCCAGATGTTCCTTGGCGAAACCCTGAGCCAACGGGTTTCGAACGAGCTACGAATGTTGTACTTCGACAAACTCCAGGTACTCAGTTTTAGCTTCCACGATAAAGTTCACACGGGCCAGTTGATGTCCAGGGGCCTTTCCGATATCGAAGGTGTAAGGGCATTCGTTCAATCCGGGCTTGTCCAAATTGTTCGTGTAGCTGTTGTCTTAATTGCTGCAGGCGTTTTCATGGCCTTAATTGATTGGCAGCTGGCACTACTGAGCCTGAGCTTTGTGCCGTTCATGGTGTATCGCAGCGCTCGTCTTCGTCTCCAGTTGAGAGTCACATGGCGAAAAATTCAGGACGCACTGGGTGAACTAACCACAACCATGCAAGAAAACCTTGCCGGGGTTCGCGTGGTTCGTGCATTTTCTGCCCAGAAATACGAAGAAGAGAAGTTCGGTGTAACCGCCCGTGAAGTGGTTGACCTACGCATGTGTGCTGCAAGGACGCACGCTCGCGGCGGTGGGGCAATCTCGTTTGCATTCCTTGTCGCGTGGGCTGTGGTTCTCTGGGTTGCAGGAGAGAAGGTAATCGACGGAGAGCTGACAATCGGCCAACTCACCCAGTTCTTCTTCTATCTCGCCCTCCTTCGTTTCCCTGTCAGGATGATCATCATGATCATCAACTCAACCGCACGTGCATCTTCTGCAGGCGGCCGGGTTTTCGAGGTTCTCGATATCCCCTCGGAAATCGAGAACGATGCGTCCGCAGAACCACTCAAAGTGACTGAAGGAGTGGTCCGGTTCGATAACGTTTCATTCAGCTATGGAGATGCCCCCGCACTTCGGAACATAAGTTTCGAGGCCAGAAAAGACCAGACAATCGGTATCGTCGGTGCTCCGGGTAGTGGCAAGAGCTCGATCACGAACTTGATCCCGCGTTTTTATGACCCGACATCTGGAACGGTTTCGATCGACGGAACCGACCTTCGGGATGCCACGGTCCTGTCTGTACGTCAGGCAATTGGTCTTGTCGAACAGGATCCGTTCTTGTTCGATGGGTCGATCAAAGACAATATCCGCTACGGAGACGTCAATGCCTCCGATGAGAAAGTCATCGCAGCTGCCACCATTGCACAGATTCATGACTTCATAGAAACCCTCCCCGGAAAATACGAAACTGAGCTCGGTGAACGAGGTGTAGGGCTTTCTGGTGGTCAGCGGCAAAGAGTAGCTATAGCGAGAACCCTGCTCACCAATTCTCCGATCCTGGTGCTCGACGACTCGACATCGTCTGTTGATGCTGGAACCGACGCACGAATCAGGTTGGCCCTGAAGGAACTCACCTCGGGTCAGACCACGATCATCATCGCCCACCGATTGGATTCACTGCAGCATGCGGACGAAATCATCGTGCTCGATGATGGGGCGATCATTGAGCGTGGAAATCACAATGATCTGCTGGCGCTCAATGGGCACTACAGGAACCTCTGGGAAATCCAGAGAGGACGCGGCGTGGAGGTGAATGAGTAGATATGTCTACAACTTCTAATAACCTCTCGTCGAAGCAGGATCCCAACAGGAAACGACCCGCAAACGCTGAAGAAGAGCACTCGAATCTGAACGAATCTGATGAGGAGATGTTCGCTCAGCTAGATAGCACTGTTTTCAAGCGCTTTTTCTACTACGCAGGTCCGTATAAAAAAGCCATGGCGGTCGCAACTATTGCGGTCATAGGCTTCACCCTCGCCAATCTGGCGGTGCCACTCCTGGTGAAGTTCGGTATCGACAGCGCTATTCGTAAAGGTGATTCAAACCTTCTCGCCATCATCGCCATATCGCTTGTCGGTGTCGCTGGGATTTACTGGTTCACTAACTTTCTCCAGAACGTGCTGATCACTCGGGTAGCGCTGACCGTTCTGTACGACATTCGTGCCGATATGTTCCTTCAGCTTCAAAGATTGGCGCTCTCGTTCTCCGATAAAACCCCGATCGGTGCTCTGATGGCCCGAATGTTCGGTGATGTCGGAGCATTGCAGGAGATGCTCGAATCGTCGATCGAGATCATTGGTGACTTCCTCACACTGTTCGGCATCGTTGTAATCCTGATGATCCTGGACGTCCATCTTGCTCTCGTTACGCTCGCGCTTGTGCCGTTGTTGTTCTTGATCCGGGTTCTCTGGCAGCCGTTTGCCCGGCGTGCTTTCTTGAGAATGCGCAGAAATTCTTCAACAGTCGGTGTCTACCTCGATCAAAACGTAAGTGGAATTCGCGTCGTTCAAGCGTTGAACAGGCAAAAAGAAAACCACGGCATCATGGGTGGCAAAGTGCGAATCTTCTTCTGGTCTTCGGTTCGGGCTTCGAGGCTCGGCGGCGTGTTGATGCCAACTGTAGAGCTCATGACGGGTACGGCACTGGCTCTGGTGCTAATTGTTGGTGGTGGCAGGGTTCTGAGCGAATCTATCGAAATCGGAACGATGGTAGCGTTCCTGCTGTACGTTCAACGATTCTTCGAGCCAATTCGCACCCTGACCATGCACTATGCATTGCTACAGCGAGCTGTCGCTTCTGGCCACCGAATATTTGAACTTCTCGATATCCCGCTGGAGGTTGAAGACAAGCCTGACGCAAAGCCGATTGGTGATATCGACGGGCGAGTTGAATTCAAAAACGTCACTTTTGGTTACGACCCTGAGCGACCGATACTCAAGAACATCAGCTTCATAGCCGAACCGGGCCAGACTGTAGCGTTGGTGGGCCCGACCGGGTCGGGAAAGACCTCTATCACGGCACTCGCTCACCGGTTCTACGATGTTCAAGAAGGCTCGATTACTATCGACGATAAGGACATTCGTGATGTAACTCAAATGTCTCTCGGCGGCGTAATGGGCATGGTTCTGCAGGAGCCGTTCCTGTTTTCCAAGACAGTGCTTGAGAATGTGAGCTACAACACTCACAACTCCACTCGTGAGGATGTCGTCGCAGCCTGCAAGATAATCGGCGCCCACGATTTTGTTATGCAACTCGAAAAAGGGTACGACACCACGCTCGAACAGCGCGGATCTAACCTTTCAGTAGGGCAGCGACAGTTGCTCAGCTTCGCACGCGCACTCGTGGCAGATCCCAAGATACTGGTACTCGACGAGGCGACCGCAAATATCGACAGCTACACAGAGCGAATTATTCAGGATGCATTAAAGAAACTGCTCGAGGGAAGAACAGCACTGGTAATTGCTCACCGATTGTCGACCATCAGGAACGCGAACAAGATAATCGTTGTTAGAGATGGTGAAATTGTCGAATCAGGCACCCATGACGAACTGGTTGACTCTACGGGCCTGTACTCGCAGTTGTGGCGGACAAACTACACTTCGTTCGACGACATCGCCAAGAACGCCGATGACATTATTGGCACACCGGCAACAAACACCTGATCACTAGCCCCTGGGCAGCAACGGCATCAGCAGGCGAGACGGCATTTCCGCATCGTGGAAGATCGTCTGCCTGGCAATCCTGAGTTCGCTATCGGTCCAGAAATCCTTGCCAGTATTGTGATTCCTGTCGAAATTCGGGAAGTCCGAGCTCGAAATATCCAAGCGTAAGCGCTGACCTGGCTGAATCTCAATGCCAACCGGGTTCATCTTGATGGTGTACTTCGTCGGCACATCTGGATCAAGCAACTCCTCCTGGTCGAAACCCGAACGGAACCGCGCCTCATTATTCCGTAAGTCAGGTTCATTGCCATTCCTTTTTCATCGACGAGGACCAGCTTGGCTGTCCAGTCGGTGTCGACGGCATCTGAGGCGGCCCAAAGCTCGAGTTCAACGGGTCCGACGAACCGAGTTGGTGATTCGAACGGCGCTGTCTGATACACGACAACATCCTGGCGTCCGTCTAAAGGACTCTGGTCTCGTGGCATCGGCTGTGCATCGATGTCCATCACGCTCATCACGGGATCGTGCGGATCGTAGCTGTACTGGTCAGGCCGTTCAGACGACGGCTGATCGTGGGACAGCGATCCATCGCCGAACGGCGTGTTTGCCGATCCATCGCTGTGCAGGTAGTACGGAACCGTTTCGGCACGTTTTACCGGCCATTCTTTCTCGAACGTCCACTCGTTCGCACCCAGGATAAATAGCTTGACTCCAGGCTCGGTGCCGATCCCATCATCGATTCCCTTGAACTGGTAGTCGTACCATCTGAGAATCAAGTTCTCCCATGTTTCTTCCGCCTGTGGACCATAATCCGTTGGACCAAGATCACGGCTTAGCGTCGTCATCATGTGCGACCAGGGCCCGACCACGAGCCTGTGCTTGCCACGGAGATGCTCCGGACCATTCGCTTCCAGTCCTGAGTACTGGTTGACCGTGCCAATAACGCGGTCCCACCACCCCGTGAACATCGCAGCTGGAATGTTTACCTTCGGATGGATCTTCTTGAAGTGCCACATTTCGACGTTCTGCTCGCGATAAAACGCCTTTAGTTTTGGAGTAAGAGTTGAAAAAGGGTCATCAGGAATGTTTTCTAACGGCAGGTGCCAGATCCACTTCCCACGCTCGCTCGCTCGCCACTGGTTCACAGCATCCACCGGCGAATGCGGTCCGTGCTTTACACCGGCCCTACGACGCATGTCGGCGGCCATCATGTAACTCCACTCAAGTCTTCGACCTGTTTCGAAGATACCAAAGTTCATATCGAGAGAATCAGTACCCATTCCGCTCGCGTGGATCGCCTTTAGTGAGGGTGGCTGAAGCTCGGCCATTCGCCAGGAAGTCCAACCATCGTAAGAATGGCCCCAGGTGCCGACCTGGCCGTCGGATGATGCCAGCGTTGACGCCCATTCGACCGTGTCATAGCCGTCTTCAGCGTCACCGGTCAGCGAGTT
>Ga0115002_10003125_pt1 | contig 20866 bp, 29 predicted proteins | sample ArcticOcean_MG_C_8_FD_89576 | JGI IMG/M metagenome (GOLD analysis project Ga0115002, IMG submission 89576) | Marine microbial communities from western Arctic Ocean - ArcticOcean_MG_CB11_86 | ecosystem: Environmental > Aquatic > Marine > Oceanic | place: Arctic Ocean: Canada Basin | collected... | reverse complement strand
ATAAATAATCCATACAACATAGAGAGAGTTACATACGTAGCTCTCTCTTATTTTTGTATTCTCTTTTTAAAAACAAAGTAAAGGAAAAATGTTATGTCAATATTTGATGTTACAACTATATTAGAAGATATGCGATCAGAACAATTTCTAGCAGTAGATGGAGTAAAATCCAATGATGCACAATGTTCACATTGTGATAATTGGCTTTGTCCAAATGATTCTTCTGGTGTACCAGAAGAATGTGCTGAACCAGTATATGTTGAATCTATATTTGGTGGGTATAATAGAATAAGTTAGAATAAATTAGAGAGGCATTAGTTTGTCTCTCTTTTTTTTGTGTTTCAATTAAAAAATCTAATAAAAGGAAAAATGTTATGCAATTAAATAAAGATGAAAGAGAAATTGAATTTGAAGATAACATATCAGAACTCATAGCTATGAAATCTAATGCAGGTTGGTACGCTGGTAGAATCTATCTACACGAAGAGGAAGATTATTACGAACCTCATAGTAGAGAATCTGGCTACTTTAAAACACCTCAAGAGGTTGAAAACCTTATTCATTATTGGGGTAATGACATATTACCATTAAGGTAATTTATATTATAAGGGAGGCATTAATTTGCCTCTCTTGTTTATGTATTTTAATTCAATAATATTAAATAAAGGAAAAATAATTATGTGGTTAAATAAAGCAATAAAAGACATAAAATTTACTGATGAATATATTTCAGAGGTTATACCAATTTATAGTCATTATGCTGGTTGGTATGCTGGTAGAATATATTTAGATACTGATTTTATACCAGTAGGGGATGAACCTCCATTCTTAAATGAAGACTATTATGCTACTTATGATAGACATACTCAGTATTTTAAACATGTTTCTGCTGTTGAAGATTATATAGAAGGTTTTGTTGATTATCCTAGTTTTATGGAGAATCCTACATTTAAACAACCTTTCAATTATAGTCAGAAACATCATAATTTCTGTGATTTACTTCCATATTATCAAACTGATAATATATAATATATACCATAAGGGAGGCATTAATTTGCCTCTCTTATTTTTGTGTTTCAATTAATTAAATAAAGGAGAAATCTTATGTATTATGCAGATAAATATTGTCAGTTCGAAAAAGTATATGGAGAATCTATTCATGATGAGGATTCATATACTATAACTGGAAATGTAATTGAGTTCAATAAATTAACACGTGATTTAATTCTTACAAATAAAATGTATACAGTTAAAGGTGTCTTGTGTAAAGACGTATTTCGTTATCGTCAAGGTGAACTTATACAAAGGTGTTTTCCATATCTATCAATAGATGATCGTGAGTTCTTAATAAGTGGTCAAGTTGATGAACTAGAGGAAAATTAATTATGAGAGAAATAATCATATGGACAATAGCATCCCTTATTGGGGTGCTTTTGTTTTCACAAACTTAATAAAAAAAGAAAGGTGTAGACACTTGTTGTGTCTACCTCTTGGTTTCTAAGAATGAAGGCAATGTGTGCACTCTTGTTGTGTGCACCCAGAAGAAAAGATTTATTCTATTTTAGAATAGTAAACTCACTCTGTTCGTTTATTATTTTTGCTTTTGAAAACACATTCTGTGTTTTCTTTTTGCCGAAGATTCTTAGTTCAAATCTTTATACTTAAACTCAATACTATATATAAAAAAAATACAGACTCTTTTTTGTGTTTCTTATTTTAACAACTAAATAGAAAGGGACTTTAATTATGTCCGAATTACTAAAAGATATGTCTCCTGAAGAAATACTAAATACTTTATCTAATAATGAAACAATAACATATTCACGAAAAGGTAAAGATGGTGAATACAATGATGTAACATTGCAAGACCTTAAGTGGGGTGATACAGTATTCTTTTCACTAGACACAGCCACTAAGGCTGATATAAAAATGGTTAAACAACAAGTAAAAGAACAACATAATTTACATTTGTTTAGTTATGAACTTGATGTAGAGAAGAAAGAATTGCCTAGAATTACCGAAACTAAATTTGGTAAGAAATCAATGATGTTTAGACTTCATACTAATCAATCAGCACAGCCTACTTCTTAATCCTCTCTCTTGCCTTCCTCCTTATGTTGGGTGTAATTCATTTTGCACCCAATATATCTTTCTCTTTTTTTTGTTCTTTTTTTAAAAAAAGGTGTTAAGAAACCTCATATATAACTTAAGAAAGGAGTATTGTATGAAAAAAAGTAATTGGAAAGAAACATTTAACTTTGAACTATCATCAAGGATAGCAATGGTTTTATTGTTTCCAGTATTCTTTACAACAATGTTTGCTGTAGGAATATATGAATGTTTTAAAACTATATATCAAATAATAGTTTTTATCATAAAAACAATAATCAATATAGTTAGGAGAAAATAATGTTTATAGATAATTTAATGTGCTATACACTAGGCTTTGGCTGTGGCATAGTAGCAATGGTGTTGTTCAAAGATTTATTAAGTAAACCTATTCCTTATAAACTCAGTAGAATATTAAAACAAAGGTGTTATGACGAGGGTTATAGACACGCTTTAAATGATTGGGATAAAAAAGAATATTGATTGAACACACAATAAAGTATGTAGTAGAAATAAGTTGCGATATATGCACAGACATATATCAATACCCAACCTACTACTGCTTTATATTTAAAATATAAAAAGGAAATAAAATGAAAGAACCAGAAAACAAAAGAATGTTTAAAGCAAAGTATCTTGGACCAACTAATACAAAGGGTTCAAGATTTAAAATAATAGATACAAGGAATAGAGGAAAGTCTCTTACTTATAGTTGGGACTATAGCAAAAGAGGACTAACAGATCAAGCATTAGAAATATTTAAAAAATGTAATATAAATATTCAAGGGTATTCTGAACCATGGAATATAGATAATGCAAACTACTTTTTTACCTCTGATTTTAAAACAATGTTAACTACAAAGTTTCTTAAATGAAGGAAAAAAATAACATGGATAAAAAAGTAACATATATTTTAGAAATACGTTCAGCATATAATGAGATTAAAAAAGCAATATCATATAACTTTACAAATAAAAAACCTTTATATATTGCAAAGAATGAAAATGATGATAATATTGATGGTACATTAGAATATCTTGCTGATATAACTAAAATAAAGACATTACCTGAACACTTTGAAATACATTTACCTAGTAAAAATAAGCATAATAAATATTATTCATTAACAGAAGATATATATTCTTTTATGTATGACAAAGAAAATTATAAACTAGATAAAGGTTATATAAACAGAAGAAAACAATTCTTTTCAAATGTAAAAAGATTAGTACATAAGTTAAATAAAGGAGCAAATACAGATGACTAAAAAAACAACGATAGATGATTTAATTGAAGAGATGAAGTTTACAAATACAAATGTATCTGCAATTGATACATATTTAAGTAATCAAGCACTCATTAAATTGTATGATAAATTAAAAAGAGAAGGACGTATTAAAAAAGATGGAGCAGCATCACGTAGGGCAACAGCACTAAGACTAAAAAAACATATATGATATGCTCTAGGTGTAACTCAGATAAATATATAGATATAGTAGAATATACTACAACTTTATATAAAGATGAGAGGTCATTCAGATATCAAGAAAGTGAATGGTATTGTACAAGATGTGAATACCAAGATGAAATAAGAGGCGAAACATTAATAAATAAGGAGAATAATAATGTGGCTAAGCAAATTCAAATTAGCAGGAAACCTAGCTAAAACTGTAGGCTATATGGCTTATGGTATTAACCAGGTACTACGATTAGCAGGTAGCACAGCTAGAAAAATGGGAGATGCTATCAATGATAAACCACTTTATAATATTCAAGTTGTTAATAAAACAACAGGCGAAATAACAAGAGAATATTCTAGAGTAAACTATCGTAAAATTACAGAGATACTACAATCATTACATGATTTAGAATCAAGAGATTACGAAGTTAAAACAGTGCTTATAGATGAATAATCTAAGAGCAGAACGTAGATGGTATAATGCATTTAGTATTGTAGCAGAATGTTTTCAAAGTCTTCCAATAGATAAGCATAGGGTAAGACGAATGAATAAACAAGAGCTAATAGAAATAAAAGAACAATACAAATTAAAATGTATTATGTTAAAAAGAACAAGGTATAACTCACAATTAAGCCAAAAAGATTTAGATTTATTAAAGATATATACATATATAAATAATAGATTGATTTTGGCTGAGTGAGCAGATGTTAAAACCCAGTCAAGAACTTATAAATTGACTGTACAGTTTGACTTGACTGGGAATTAGCAACAAAGTGCAACAATGCAAGTATATGAACTATACGTAATAAGAAAGTTAAAAATGGGTACAAAAAAAGATAAAACACTTAAAACATTAAGTGGTATAAGTAAACCAAAATATAATATATCTGAAAGCCATATAAGAGAATACTTTAAAATAACTAAAGATATATATGGTGGTAGATATAAAGAAATTGTAGAAGAGTTTATTAAAAATAAAAATATAATGGATGAAATCAGTAAAGAAGATTTCAAATTATTTAATAGACTACTACAATACCATGATATATTTAGACAAATACCAACTCAAAAAATGGAGAAAAACTAATGTCTAAGCCAACCAAATGGAAAGTTATAGGTAATATAAAAAAAATAATAAAAAAACAAGATGATATGGATCGTTCAATAAAATATCCATATATGTCTATACATAATTATAAAACTGGATTTACAGATTTTATAAAAATACCAAACAATATAAGCAGAGATGAGGATAGTTTACATACTTGGTTAAGTATTAAATACAAACTATCACATATACAATATATGGAATGTAAAGGTATATCTATGGATGATGTAACAGATTTTCGTAAAGCAATAAACGATGATAGTTCGTATATCAGTAATCGTGGTTCTGAAGATTGCTTGGTATGCAAAAGTCACATGCATGGTGATGAATGGAATGCTGATGCAGAAAGAGAATCTACAACACGTAACGGCATACAATGTGCCACAGATTGTGAGGAATAATAATGTTAAATGATGTATGTAAAAAAGACTGTATGAATGCTATAGAATATTTATGGGAAGAAGGATTTGTAGAAGAAATGACTTCTGATAAAAAATATTATACTATGGCTTTGCTTAAAAAAGTAGCTAATATATATAAAATAAAACTAAAAGATCTTGTTGCTGAAGAATGGGAGGTAGCATAATGGAAAGTGGAGTAATGGGTATAGGTAATAGGTATGATAATTCTTATCAATTAGAACAAGCTACCTTAGAACATATACCTGCAGAAACAGAAACGTATCAACCAATAGGGTTTCATGAATTAATAGAAATAGTTAAAGTATCTGCTAATGAAACTAACCTTGGGTTAGGTTATGATAGTAGCTTTGATGCTATCAAAAAAACAGTAGATGTAAATGATGTTAAAGAAAATTATTTGATTTCAAAAAATCATAAACAATTCTTTGGCACATTAACATATGGTTTAAAAGAATATATAGAAGATCCAGAAATAGAAAGTATTTATGGTGCACCTGATATTACTGAATTAACTATAGGTATACGTTCAAGTTATGACAAAACAATGTCAAGTGGTATAGCTATAGGTGGTAGAGTAATAGTATGTTCTAATCTTATGTTTGTTGGAGACATAACATATATGAGAAAGCATACTAAAAATTCTATAGATGACATCATAAATCAAATGGATGCAGCCATTAGAAACCAAGTTCAAGAATATAATACAGTACAACTACTTAAAGAACGATTAAAGAATATAAATATTCCACATAAAGTCGGCAATTATTTGCTTGGAAATTTGTTTGGCAATCGTTTAATTAATGGTGGTCAGTTACTAACTGCAAGTAATTGTTGGAATAATTTGTATTATCATCAACAATTTATGCAACATTGTAATAATGTACTTGGTAATAAAATAGATAAAACTCTTTGGGTTTTATATAATTGTATTACTGAGGGTCTTAAAAAGAATACACCTATGAATATGATGACACAACATAAGAAAGTACATGATGCATTTACAGAAGACATCATAGATTGTGGCAGAGGTAAAGCAATAGATGGACAACAAGTGCATTCAATAATAAACAACTTTAAAGGGGGCATTGCATGATAGATGATACACCAGTACATCCGTGGCATAAACTAAGAAATGCTGAATACAAAAAAGCAATAGAAAAGAAAGGCAAGTTTGATTACTTGTCTTGGGCTATATGTTTAGATAAAGCTAAGCAGGTAGACCCAACAGTTAAATATGAGTTAGTTAAAATAATAGATTGTGGACAAAGTAAAATAGTTCACGTTGAACTTAGTTATAACAATGTTGATATAAATGATAATCCTGATTATTATAGACTATATCATAATGAATACTTAGCTGTAAGAGGTTTTCGTAATGAGGCATTAGCAAGTCCAGATGCTGCACAAGTAGAAAATACATTTAGACGTTGTGTAGCAAAAGCAATAAGTATGTGCTTTGGATTTGGTATTGAACTATGGATCAACGAAGACTTAAAAGACTTAGACTATATGCCAGAAAATATAAATGGTAATACACCAGTTAAAGGTAATATGACAATTAGCCAGTCTGTAAAACTAGATAGAATGAGTAGAAATAATTTCTTAACTGAACCTGAACAAGAAAGAGTTAAACAACTTAAAAATAAATTTGATTTAACTGAGGTTGATGTTGAAAAGAAAATAGCTGCTATTCAATCTACTATTGATATTAATAAACTAAAGAAGAAAGGTAAGTAATGGGCTTAAGCACAGGTTTTAAATCACAAACTACAAACTCTGAACAATTTATGTCTGGAGTATTTGTAAATGAATGTACTATCGTATCAGTAGATACTGTATATGGTGGTAAAGAATGGCAAAACGAAAAGTATAAAGATGATGTAGGTCTTGACGTTACATTAGATATAGGTAAATCATTTCAACCTGTATTTTATATAGGTGGAAGACTTAAACGTGATGAGTTTGGTGAGGTAAAAAACCTTGGAACTGTACGTAGAGTTTCTACATTCTTTGATGCTATAGATGTTGATGCTAAACTAAATGATGAACATAAAATAGAAGAAGATGCTTTAGCTGATTGCATAGGAACAAAGTTTAATAGATTGTCCTATGTATCTGGTACAAAGCAAGATGGCAAAGTTAGATATAGTGATTTCCAAGAAATCGTATCTGCAAGTACCCCAACTATTACATTAATAGAGACCTTCAAGAAACACGTTAACAATGGTTGGTTAAAGAACTATAAGCCTGAACTTATGGATAATAAAGCTAGTGATAGCAATATTCCAGGAGGGTGGTAATGGTTACAGTTGAAAAAAAGTTAATAATGTATCTTGAAAAGCTAACACGCTGTGGAGAAAATTATATTACTAGTAGTCAAATAGAAAAATCAATTCCAATTTGGGTAGAGAATAATTATGGAGATACTCATAATGGTTCTACGTTTGGAAGAGCTTGGAGAAAGCTTAGAGAAAAACATGATATAAATATAAAAGGTACTATAAAAATACATGATGATGAACCATACTTAAATATACATGTTAAACTAGATAATAAACCAAATAGCAGGGAACACAGATGGATGATAAATCGTATGTAGAAATAGCTATAGGAGGCGTTGCCAACAGAGGTAACGTCATTCCTTATAATGAACTACCTAACCACGTTGCTGGTAAAAAAGGCACAGAATTTTATCGCTCATTATTTTTGTATGATAATACATTTAATGGAAAGATAAAAGAATACAGTGGTACATACAATATAGATGAAATAGTTCTTGATGTAGATTGTAAGATAGGAGACTTATCTTTAGAACCAGTAAAAAATATTGTTGATTTCTTAGTAAAAGAATTAGATGATAATTTTGAAATATGGTTCTCAGGTACAGGCTTTCATATGCATTTACCAGACTTATTTCATATAGGTAACCATTTAGACTTGCCTAATATAATGAGATTAAGCATAGATAAAGCTGTAGGTAAATTTGGAATAGATAATATTTATGATAGGGCTAGATTAATTAGAACTAAATATTCATACAATATTAAAAATAATACATACAAAATACCTGTATCAATAGATATGCTTAATGAATTTACATACAATGAATTTGTAGAACATGCACAAAACACAACCATATATGAAGGTCAACATGATCCCCAAAGATTAATAATGCCTAGAGCATCTTTTGAACCTTTGTGGGAAAAATATATTGTAATGGGTAAGTCTCATCAAGTACCTGTAAGTAAACCTAAAAATAATACTAAGTCAGACCTAACTGCACATGTAACTTGTGTACAAAAAATGTTTGCACAAGGACCAGTACAAGGTAAACGTCATCAAACAGTATTACGTATGGCATCTGCATGGAAACGTAGTGGTATTCCAAGAGAGGGCACTGAAAGTCTTATTCATAAATGGTCTCCATCATTTGATATAGCAGAAACTAAATCAATGCTAGATACAATATATAAATGGGAACATGATGGGTATGGCTGTCAAGATTCTATAATGGATTTATTCTGTGATACTAAATGTAAATTCTACAAACATAAAGACTATGGTGTAGAAATATTTAATGCAGATACTATGACACAACAATTCCAAGAATTTGTAGAGGCTGAAGATGATAGTAATAGTTTTGACTTAAATGATTTCTATGATATTGGTGGTAGTTATAAGTTTACAATAGGCGACCTTATTACAATGATTGGTGATACTAAGCTTGGTAAAACAGCTTTTATACAAAACCTTATAGTAAGGGCTAATCAATTTAAATGTTTGTATCTATCATTAGAGGTAAACCAATTGCTTATGTGGAGAAGATTCAATCAAATTGCATTCAATATCAGTAAACAAGATGTTATTGATAAATATAAAAGCAATGATAAAGAGTTCTTTAAACAAGCAAATGAAAAGCTTGGACACATAAAACTAATGACTGTATCTCCAGAAATAAATAATATTATAGATGTAATATCTAATTTACAACCTAAGATAATTGTAATAGATACTATTGATGAGATACGTGTTGATTATGCAAATGATTCACTTGTAAAAATGCAGCGAATAGTAAGTAAGCTAAAAGAAATTGCTCAAAAATATGAGGTAATGATATTTGTTGTAAGTCATATTAGTAAAAGTGCAGCGTTTGAAGGTAATCTAACTAGACATAGTGCTAAAGGTGATTCATCTATAGAACAAAAATCAGATAAACTACTAGGCATATATGCACCTGACCCTAATGGTAAGGCTAGAGTTATAGAAAGTATTGTTGCAAGAGATGAATCTAGTTTTAAATTAAGATGTTATTTTAATCATGAAACATTTAGATTTAAACAAGCAATATAGATTGGAGTAAATATGAGAAAGTTTGAGATAATAGATGAGTTTAATAATATAACAGAGGTAAAAACAGGAGATAAAATAAACCCTGATTACTATACTGAAGGTATTGAAACTACTAAATATGTATTAAGCCATAAGTTAGGATTTTGTGAAGGTAACATAATTAAATACCTAACTAGATATAAACAAAAAAATGGCTTAGAAGATTTGTTAAAAGCTCAAAAATATCTCAGGCTTTTAATTGCTGATGTTATTAAAAAAGTAAACACAGGAAGATAAATGACAGAAATAGAAACATATAAAATAAAAATTGCTAAACTACTACCAAACAAATATGGTAATAATGATATAGTTATAAGCATGGTTAGTAAATACAAAGATAGTAAATTTGATAAACATGTAAAGCTTGATAAAGAAATATTAGATATACTATTAAATGGTACACTACTTGTTAATACATCAAAGAGTGAGAAATAGTAATGAATATAAAATTATTAGGATTTTCTATTTTTAAATACATTGTTATTAATGAAGATGAGATTACAGGATTTAAAATAAAACTTATGAAATTATTAAACTTTACAGCTACATTAGGTGAAGCTAAGGGTGATCACTTAATGTTCGCTTTTGGTATATACAAGTTTGATATAATCATAGGTACAAGCCTCTGGAGGTAATATGAGTTATACAGTAAGAGTTACTAAGGTTAAGAAAATGTTTAATAGAGAAAAAGTACAATTAAGTACAGACGTTTTAAATCTAATTGATCAAAAGATTGCTTTAAAAATTAGTAAGATGGTTACTAGTTGCAAAGAAAATAATATAAAAAGGTTAACAACAGAAGTTTATCCTTATGTAGAAAGTATATTATGAGCCATCCTAGTAAAATAAAAGGTAGTAGAGTTGAACGTGAAGTAGTAGATATATTTAAAGAAGAAGGTATAAAGGCTACAAGAGCATGGGGTTCTAATGGTAGGTCATTAGGACATCATGAAGAAGTAGATGTTTATGTAAATGATTTAGATTTAAAGATACAAGTCAAAGCACGTAAGCAAATAGCTGAATATGTAATACCTAATATAGATATAGTAGACCTTCAAGTAGTTAAGGCTAATAATAAACCACATCTAGCAGTACTACCTTTAAAAGTTTTAGTAAAAAACTATAAAGAAACCCAAGACATGATAAAATTAATAATGAAATTACAAACAGATCTAGCATATGAAAGGACAGAATACCATGAAAGTTAAAGAAGTTATAGAAATGTTACAAAGAATACCAGAGCAAGATGCAATATTAGATATATCTTGTGATCCAGAAGGAAATCAATATGGTCCAGTTGATGAAGGTCTTTCAGAGGGTTATTTAAAAGAAAATACAAAACAAAAAGTATATACTTTGTACCCCTCTTTTCTAGTAGATGCATTAGATAGATATACAGAAAGAGATGCTGTAGAAAATTATAGTGGTAATTTGGAGGACTTAGTCAATGGATAAAAAAGTATTAATAGACATATTACAAAATCTAAAAGGTCAGATTCATATATTTATTATAGACCCTGTAATTAGACATAGGTATGAAGAAGCTATAGGAAATGCATTGGAAATAATAAAGAAATATAAAAACTAAAACCTACCTCGCAAAAATAAGAAGCCCCTTTAATTAGGGGTTTTTTTATTCTTCATCTTCAAAAAATTCATTATCATCATTTTTACGCTTATTTAACATATCTACTTTGTTTATTCTATATTTAACTTTATTTACAGGTATCCTAAAAAAGTTTTCAAAAAATCTTTCAGGGTGTTCTATTTGTTTTTTACCTGTATAAACTAATCTACCAAAAGGATACATTGTATGTATAGTATAATCAGAAAACTTTTGCCAATCACCAGATATTAATTCAATTATAGAACCAGGTACTCTACTTATAGGAGGCAGAACAGCTTGTAATGGTGCTATAGGTCTTGGTAAAGTACCATAAAAAGCTCTATCTCTTTCTGTTTTATCTCCAAATAATAAATCTGCTGTATCTTGATACCAATCATATGGTGGTGGTAATGCTGTATCAAATATAGAATACATATATGCACCTGCCATAGCCATGGTAAATATATCTATTAAAAATAAATCTTTATATTTTTTGTATTCTGGTGTTCCTTCTTTAAAACCATAGGATTTTGATTTTCTATGAAATTCTTGTCTAACTCTAACAGATTGAAATGCAAATAATTTAAAACGTGTTAATACTTTACCTAATGCAGTTGTCATAAATGCTGGTCTAAAAGAATTATGATATAAGAATTGTGTTGTTTCAATACCTTTTAAACCTGCCTCAAAAATATAAGGATCTTTCATATTTACATGTATACCATGTCTACCAAGATTTTCCTTAGCTTGTAATGCATGTGATAAAAAAGCATCAGTTCTATTTATTCTTTCAGAAAATTGCATAAATAGACCACCATATTTAGTCATTGTATTTGATACACCATATCTCTGTACAACATCTATTGCATTTTCATTGTTATTAGATTTCATTGTATTTTTAATATCTTTTATAAAGTTTTTAGAGTTAGCACCTAGTTTGCTAATTCCTTGTTTTAAACCTACATTATATTCTAAATCTACTTGTGCTAAATAATTGTCTATAATACCTTCTTCTTGTAAATATTTAATTAAATCTTTTCTTGTTTTAACTTTTGTACCATTTTGTAACTTAATAATAAAATCACCATTAATATCTTTTAGTAATTTATCAACAACTACTTTTTCTTTTTTAGAATCAATAAAGTTTTTTAAACCAGCACTAGCTATATTCATGGAAGCACCACCATATAAATTAGTAGACATAGTACCAGTATTAGCTAGTATTGTCATTAAATTAAAACGAGCTTCCATAGAACCTAGGTCGTGTAATCTTCTAACAAAATAATCTCTTCTAGCGTCTTTACCTTCAGGTGCATTACGTAAAAAAGGCATTTTATTAAATTTATCAGTTTTATATAATCTTTCTAATGCTTTAGTAACTGCGTAATCAGATGTAAAATAATATGGATTATACTTTAATTTTAAAGGATCAGCACCATCCATAGATTTTTGTATTCTATTAGTAAGTAAAGAAGGATGTCCTAAACTATTTTTTAAATAAATATAAAGAAAATCAGCCCACATATCTGTATTGTTTTTATATTCGTTTCTATTAATATATTCAGCTCTTTTTCTTTTAGCTAATTTTTCATTTTTACTACCTTCTTTTACACCATCAATAATAATTTTTCTATATAAAGATTCAGCTTCATTTTCTACTGATGAATTATGTCTTTTAATATCATTAGATATTTCAAAATGCTTATCCATAGCTTTGTTTTTTCTAAATAAATCTATTTGCCTATTTCCATATATTGCAGATATATTAGAAAATAAACTTCTTATAGTTCTTTGATTATAAGAAGAAAAGGTATTAGGTGTTTTATCATAACCATCAATAAATATTTCACCTCTTTGTAAAAGGTTGGGAGGTCTTGAACCAAAACCTACATTTTCATATTGCTTATCTAAAAATGCATCTTCAAATCTTGCTGAGTTATTTAAACTTTTTTCTCTAGCTTGTAATAATTGTTCTACAATTTTTTGATATTCCTTTTCAATTTTTTCTTTAGAACCACCCCTTGATAATGCTTCTTGCTTAGCATATTTTTCAATGCTTTCTTGCATAACTTTTCTTGATTCTGTATTATGACCATAATTTAATCTTGACCAATACTCACTAGGTTCAATACGACCAATACCCATTTGTTTTGTAAAATTATTTTTTAACCTGTAGTCTATACGTTGTTGTAAAGTAGGTTTAGCATTTTTATTTTTAATTAATAAATCTTTTTCCATTGAGTATTCATATTGATACCTTAATAATTGCTCTAAAGAAATACCTTCAGGTAATTTATTATTTTTTATTGTTAATAATTTTTTATAAAAATGTTCTAAATTAAATCTACCATTTTTATCATATTCTATATTATTATTTAGTTTACCAAATGTTGGATTCTTAATATCAATAATGTCATTAAAAATTATTCTTTTACCATCTTTATCATATGTATAAGTATATTCTTTACCCATTCTTTCATAAAACTCTGTTGTAACTTTATCATACTTATCTAATAACTCTTGACCATTCCATTTTGTTTTACCTATACCAAATTTATTTTTAATAGGTATGTCAAAATAAAAATCTTTATTTAAAAATTCTGTATATTTTTCACTTCTTAATCTAGGTTCTTCTACATTTCTTTTATTAGAAATTAATTCTGTTAATGTAACTTTATCATTTGCATTCATTAATGATGTAAATTCAAATTCTTTTGATAGTATATCATTCTCAATATTTAAAACTTTGTCTTGTAAAAGTCTTACATTTTTAAAAGCTTCTCTCATTTCACCTAAAGGACTAATAAAACGTGCTAGTTTTTTTTGTTCTATACCTTTAGCTGTTCTAACAGGTGATAAAAAGTTATCATAAATTTTTACCATAGATGGAGCTAAATCTCTTTCAGAAATATCTCTTGGGTCTCTTAACCATGTCAACCATTTAAATTTATCTTTTTGTCCACGTTCTATCCATTTAAAATTTTCATTCATACTTTTAATATCACTAATAGACATTTTAGATATATCTTTTGCAACACCTTGTTGCCTGTATGAATACTCCATAAAATAATCGTTTATAGAATCTATAGCAGAATATTTTTTTATATTTTCTCTAAATTCTTTTATTGTTTGAAAATCTTTATTGTTAAATGCTAGTATGTCTAAATTATCTTTTTCATATTGTGTAACATTCTTTTTAGTATTAGTTAAAATATCATCTGCAATTGATTTGGCTTTATCAGGATTAGATACTATCTCTGTATATTTTTCAGCTAAAGGTTTAAAATATTGTTTAATAGGTTCAAAAACAGGAAAATGTATTGTCTTTTGTACAACTCCTGGTTTTAAATTTGCATCAGACTTTTCAAATAGTAAATGCATTCTATCTAGCATATTTTTTTTAGCTACAGCACCTACTTCATAAGAAGAAAAAAAATGGTCATTAGGTCTATAAAAATCTACCATTTCTTTTTTTTCTGTATATTTCTTTTTTCCATCTACCATTTCACTTTGTGGAGGAAAATCATAATATTTATTTTTTTGACCTACTTTGTATGGTATTAATAAAGCAGTATCAAAAAATTTAATTAATGGAATTGCATCTACATTATTATTTTTAGCAAACTCTAATATAACTTTTTTATAATCTCTTATTTGTCCATCTGTAATTTCAAATCTATTACCTGTTTCATGTTTTTCAAGACTATCTTTTGTATCAAAGCGTTGATCTCTATCAGGGTTACTTCTATCATTATGAGTCTTTTTAATTTTATTTGCTCTTTTATAAATGTTTTGTAATTGTTCAGAAATTTTGTCATAATTTTTTTGCTTTGAAGGACTAAAGCTTTCAAAAACTTCTAACGATCTTTCGGTTAACAATTCATATCCAGATATTTTTTTCATATTTACATCTAAATCAGAGAAAAAATTATTTTTAGTATTCTTACTAATGCTTCTAATTTTAGCAGGTTTTAAATTATCAAAATATAAAAGAGAATCCTTTCTTCCAGTGGTTGTATCTTGGAACTTTAAAATAGGGTCTTTAGTAACATCAATTAATTTTTCTAAAAACTTTTTATCATTATTAGATTTGCTAAATCTTTCAACATCAGTTCTTAAATTATCTTGAAATAATTTTGCTTTTTCAGCATTTTCAATTTTATATAAAACTGGGTCATTTTTAAAAGCATTTTTAAATTGTTGTCCAGTAGGACTTTGATAATTACCAGAATAATCAAAATTCATTTTTAAATCTCGTAAATAATCAATGCTTTTTTTATCTTGAGCTACTTTATCTTTTTTAAAAGTTTTATGAAAATTTTCTATATCTTTATATTTTAAAACTTTTTGTTTATTTATTTCTAAACCAAAAGGTCCTTTAACTAATAATTCTTTTTTAAGAAGTATGTTTGTTAAGATTTTATCAAATCTTATTGTTTCACCTATAAATTTTTTAGTTGGTAAAGTAATATCTTTATCATTATGTTTTATTTTTATTACATCTTTTTTATCACTTCTATCTTTTGCAATTTTTGCAATATCTGCTGTATTTAATACATCTTTAAAATTTGTATATTCTTTGTCATATTTTATTAAATCTTTAAAATCAATTCTTTTACCTTTTAAATCTTTTGCTATAAATAAAGTATTTAATAAATCTGCTTTAGCTTTATATATATCTGGTATCTTTGTGTATTTTGTACTATCATTTGCAATATTTATTAAACCAAAAACTTTTTTTCTAAATTCTGTAATACTTTCTGGTTTAATTTTTAATTCAAATATTTCCTCATTATATTGTTGTCTACCTAATCCTCTTTTATTTGGTACATAATTTCCATCTTGGTCTTTATAAATGCCTGTTTTTTTACCAGTATCTTTATCAAATATATATAAGTTTTTACCACCTTGTACATTTAAATACAAGTCATACATTGCATCTCTCATAGCAATAAAACCACCTCTTACATTAGCACCTTCTTTTCCTACCTCAAATGCTTTCATTCTAAATGAAGGACTAAATTTACTAAAAGAACCAATGTTAGGTAATTCAGCACCAAGCTGTTTATTTAACTTATCATAATCTTTATCATCAGTTAAATTCCACTTGTTTTTCCTCTCAAACTTAACCGAGTCTTTATTTAATTCTTTTATGTGATTTCTTTCCCCACCTTGAATAATGAATGCAGAATCAGCATCTTTATCAGCCCCTCCTAGATATTTATCATCTGTTTTATGTGTATTAATACCTGTGCCTTTTTGCTTAGTAAATCCTTTAAACTTTAAAACTCTTGTTCCACTAACTGCATCAGCAGGTACACGTATAACCAAAAGATCAAATGCATTTTCTAATATTTTAGCTAGGTCAGGGCTAGAATTAGTTTTCTTCAAATATTTATATGTTTCCCACAATGTACCTAAGTTTGATTCATTATCTTTATTAATTTCTTTTTTATTTTTAACATCCTTTAAACTTTTAATAATAAAATTTAATCTTTTTTGATGGTCAGATTTTAAATCATTTATAACTGTTTTCATAGGTTTGTAATCTACATCTAATAAAACCTCACCTTGAGCAAGTTGTTTATTGGTTATCATATCAGATGTTAATGCTATATCTTTTGTAACAGGATTAAGCCAACCTTTACCACCATATTCCCAAAATGGTGAAGTTGCTCTTTGTTTAAAATATTTAGAAACTGAATTTAAATATGAATTTCTTGCTTGTGCTGCTATTGCATTACCTGTAAATTGCCCTTGATTTAGATAGTTCCAATTATTATTTTTTTCATGGTAAAAATCAAATCTTTCATCTCCTTTATTTACAAAACTACTTGTAAAAGGTGCATCATCTTTTGCTATTTTTTGTAATGCTTTTCTAAATGCTTGTCCTTGTTTAGCTGTATTAGATAATTGTTCTATAACAAAGTCTAAAGGAAACCTATCTATATTAGAATAATCTTTATTTAAATGATTTTCTATCTTAGTAAAATCTTTAGTTTTATTAAACTCATTTACTAACTCTTGTTCAAATCTTGGAATTTTATAATAATGTTTTATAAAATTTTTATATGCTTGGGGTGTATCTTCTTTAGTTAATGTTTTAAAAAATTGTATAGGTATACGTATACCTCTAAACCCTTTACCTGCATCTTCGTATGTAGATGGATTCATTCTTAATGTTTCTATACCTGCAGTATGTGTATTTATAATATCTCTTTGTTTTTTAACAAGAACCCCATTTTCCATTGTTTCATATTCTGTTTTTTTAAAATTATATTTATTGTTTATAGGGTCATAATCAACTCTTGTTAAATTTTCTGTACCACGTATTTTACTACCTGATTCAAATACTATATAATCTACACCTGCTCTATTAATTAAATCTTCAATTGCACCTGTTGCACGTTTACCACTAGTTTTATGAAAAAATAAACCATGGCTACCTGTATCTGGTAATCCAAAACTAACAGGTTTTATATTATCAAAAGATTTAGGAAATCCTAATGCTCTAATTATATCTGCAAAAACTTTTTGTCTAAAAAATCTACCACCATCAGTTGCTGATGAAGGGTCAGGTTCTTTTTGACCAGGTTTTAAAGGTTCTGGGTATGGGTCAAAATCTATATCTTTTACAACTAAATATTTTATTTTACCATCTGGTAGAGAATTTAAGAAAGAAGTTTTGTTCATAGGAACACCAGAGGCTTCTATAAAACCTTGCATTCTTTTATTATAATCTACAGCATTTTGAAAATAAGAATCTTTACCATCTTTTTTATATTCTTTTGTTCCAACTACTTTTCGTATATCATTTCTAAAAAAGTTACCTTGTGAATCTGTTGGATAATTATGATTTATTAATTCATGTCTTAAGTTTGAAACAAATATTCTATCATGTAAAATTTCAGGGTCTTTACCAGTATACAATTCTTTAAATTCAATTACAGATTCTTTATAATCTTTTCTGTATTGTTCTATTTCTTTATCTTTAAAATTTGTTTTATTTAAGATTGATTCTAATTTTATTGTACCATTTCTATCATTAAAACTTGCTGTAATAACATGCCCTTTATCTTTACTACCTGCATATACATATTTATTTTGTTTTGATAAAGATGTAAATAAATTATTAATTTGATTTTTATCTACATATTCATTATTTACTTTTGTAAAAATATCAACTAAATCTTTATATTGAGTATTTTTATTAATTACTAATTTTCCTTTTTGCCCATGCTTTCCTTTTTTGTATACCCATTTACCAGTTGGTACATCTTTTTTAAAATAATGTAAAAACTCAAATCCTCTACCTGCACCAAAAGTATCTAATACAGGAGAGTTAAAATGATTAACACCTAATTGTTCAAAGTCAATACGTTCTGGCATTTGTGTTTCTACATTTTTACCATCAAAAGTTTGTGTTTTATTAGGTAATTGTGCTGCTTGAAAAAACAATCTACGTAATTCTGTTTCATAATCTGTATTAACTTTATTTTGTTTTTTATATTCAGGCTGAAACAACCTACTATAACTCTCATGATTTTTTAATGAGTTAACAAAAGTTTCTACATCAGGAGCACTTCTTTTTGTAGAGGGATCAACTATGTTTGTATTAGGGTCTACCTCAAATATATTTCTTGATAGATAATCATTTAATTCTGTTTTAACGCCTGTAAAGTCATTGTTATATTTGCCTGAATGTGATTTAATATCTCTAAGCATACCCCTAGAAATAACATCAAAGCTAACTGAGAAAGGATTATAATCATCAACCGAATCGGTCCTATTATCAGGATGAGCATTATCATCCAATTTTGTTTTAAGCTCCATCTCAGGCATTTTGTCAACAATTTTATTATATTCTTCATAAGCAAAATCTCTATATTCTTTATCTATTTGTTTTTGTGTAGGATTAAAATGTTCTTGGCTTAATCTTCTACCTATTATACTTTCTACATCTACACCTTCATACAAATAATCATGTCTATTTAACCATGTTTTGGCTTGTTCAGTAGATTTTTGTAAAACATATTCTTGTGCTTTAGGAGCTAAATCTGTAAACCCTTCGCTTTTTTCTGGTCTTAACGATAAGCTTTTATTAAAAGAATTCATTCCAGCAAAGTGTGCACCACCTACAGCTTCATATGCAGGTCTAGAATTGTAACCAAAAAAACCACCTAGTAAATATTCATATAACTGCATCTCTACAGGATCATCTCTCATTGTAGATGGAAGACCAGTAACCGATGCACCTAAAGAAGCTCTTAATGCTCTTTCTGCACCCTTTCTTTGTGCTAGTGTGCCTACCTTTAATCTGTTTGCTATAGATACATAATTACCTATACCACCAAAAGCACCACCTGCTATTGCACCTCCTATAAATGAATTTAAATATTCATCAGGTCCAGCCCATACATTAGATATTGTACTTGCTGCACCTAAACCAATAGCTTCTTCTGTTATAGCTCTAGCTGCAGTACCAGGTCTAAAGAATTCTAAGGCATCTCCTTCAAGTTTACTAAAACTTTTATTTAATCCTCTTTTAGCAAATCTTGATGCCATCATAGGAAAAGATGCTTTATCTAAAAATGCAACTGTTTTCATGCCTATAAAGCCAGTACCTGCTGCTCCTTTTATGTCTGATAATTTTTTTGCTGTTTTAACCATACCTGCAGCAGTTGCCACAGCTCTTAATCCTGTAGTTGCACCACGTAAAGGCATACTTAAAATACTTGGTGCAAAACCTGCTAGATGACCTAAACTTTGTGCTATAGCTTCATATGTAGTTCTTGGTTTATTATCAGGAGGTAATATAGGAAATAAACCTCTTACAAAACCTGAAGAAAAATTTTGTACTACAGAAGATAGGGTTGTAGTATTTCTTACAGGTTTAAAAGATATATTATGTTTATTTGCCTTTTGTTGCAATACATCAAGCTGGTCATCATCAAAAAGATTTGGTTGTGCTCTGTATTCGTTTATAAGGCTTTGTATGTAATTTGCTTCGCTATAAGGCTTTGGTCCTGTTTGAGAGGGAAATAATCTTGTTCTTTCATATAAGGTTCTTCCACTCTCTGGATTAATAGTTTGAGAAATACCTTCTCTAAACTTTTCAAGTTCATTAGCCATTATTTTTGCACCTTAATTCTAGATAGATTAATTAATTTATAATCCTTGTATGTTAAAGTTTCTTTGAAATAAACCTGCTATTCCTGTATTCGAGCTTCCTGCATTTTGAGTTAATTGTAATAATGATGATGCCCCTGTACCAAGATCAATTTGATTACCTGCTGCTCTTGGGTCAATATATTCAAATATTCTACCTTTATAAGCATCACCTACTGTAGCAGGTCTTCTAGGAACTTCTCTTAATATACCCATGTTAGCTAAATCATTTGCTTTTTGAGATGACATATTTGTTACTCGACTACCAGCCACAACACGAACTTCTGATGCTGAAGGTATACCTCCCCTACCTGTTCCACCTGCTGTTTGACTTAACTGTGGACCTGAACTTAAAGTTCTATTCATAGGAGTATATCGTGGTTTAATTGGAGGTGCACCCCAAAATGCTCCTAAAGCACCACCTAAAACACCACCTGTTATAGCTCTACTAGGTGCTCCTAATGGGTCTTCTAAAATATCCATTAATCCTCCTGTTGCAGCACCTTGTGCAGCACCTTGTATTGCACTACCCAATTTAGATAGTTCTAATGTACTACCTCTCATTTGTGTAGTTGCACCAAGAAAAGGTATTTTAGTTTTACTT
>Ga0115002_10003124_pt1 | contig 20870 bp, 25 predicted proteins | sample ArcticOcean_MG_C_8_FD_89576 | JGI IMG/M metagenome (GOLD analysis project Ga0115002, IMG submission 89576) | Marine microbial communities from western Arctic Ocean - ArcticOcean_MG_CB11_86 | ecosystem: Environmental > Aquatic > Marine > Oceanic | place: Arctic Ocean: Canada Basin | collected... | reverse complement strand
GGCGATCACCGGGATCGTTATGGAATCGGCAACTGCGCGCGTAAGAGCAATATCAAACCCAGATTTTGTGCCGTCTTTATCCATCGAAGTGAGGAGAATTTCACCAGCACCGAGATCCGCCACCCGGCCCGCCCAGGCAACGGCATCGATCCCCGTCGGCTTGCGACCGCCATGGGTGAATATTTCCCATTTGCCAAGGCTTGTCTGTTTGGCGTCAATCGCAACAACGATACATTGCGAGCCAAATTTTTCTGCCGCCTCGCCAACCAATTCGGGACGAGTTACCGCTGCTGAATTAATGGAAACTTTGTCAGCCCCCGTTAGCAGAAGTTTGCGAATATCTTCTGTTGCCCGCACACCTCCGCCAACTGTTAGCGGCATAAAACATTGTTCTGCCGTTCGCGACACTACATCAAAAAGGGTGTCGCGATTTTCATGCGTTGCCGCTATGTCGAGAAAACACAACTCGTCTGCGCCCGCCGCATCGTAAAGTTTAGCCTGCTCAACGGGATCACCGGCATCGATCAAATCGACAAAATTTACACCCTTAACAGTGCGCCCTTCTTTCACGTCCAGACAAGGTATGACGCGCATTTTGAGCATCAGGTGCGGCCTTCGGCCTTTGTATCCCGCAACATTGCGATCGCTTCAGCGGGCTCTATGCGTCCGTCATAAAGAGCGCGGCCACAAATGACTCCCTCAATCCCAGCGGCCGATTTTTCTTTGAGTTCCTTGAGATCGTTGAGAGAGGAAACGCCGCCCGAAGCTATTACCGGCGTGGTAAGTGCAAAGGCCAGATCTACTGTCGCCTCGACATTTACACCGCCCATCGCGCCGTCACGATTTATATCGGTATAGAGAATTGCCGCAGCGCCGCTTTCCTCAAACCGCAAAGCCAAATCGAGAACTCGGACACCAGAATCTTTAGTCCAACCTTCGACCGCTACCTTGCCGTCGCGCGCATCAATGGCGATTACGATTTTACCGGGGTAATCGGCGCAGGCCTTAGTGACGAATTCCGGGTCCGACAACGCCGCCGTCCCGAGGACGATCCGGCTAACCCCAGTCTCAATCCAATAGTCCAGAATTTTCCGGTTTCGAATCCCCCCGCCAAGCTGCACCGGCATCTCAACCGATGAAACAACCTTCGCGACGGTATCCACATTAACAGGCTTGCCTTCAATCGCACCGTTTAGGTCAACGAGGTGCAGCCATTCAAACCCGGCGGCCTGAAACTCCTGCGCTTGTTGAACGGGGTCGGGATTAAAGATCGTCGCTTGACCCATGTCACCACGCAGCAACCGGACACAGTGTCCGTCTTTAAGATCAATTGCCGGAAACAAAATCATTTAGCGCGTCCCTTTTTCCCAGAGCCATTCTTCAGGGCCTTGGTGTAATAGTGTCCGACAATTGTCTTCCCGTTGACAACTGCGTAGTTGGGATTAGTGCCCCAGCGCTCATATCCCAATGACTCGTAGAGTTGAATAGCGGCATCCTGAGTTTCCCGAACATCAAGATTAATAAAACGTACGCCGTGCTGACGCGCCGACTTTTCACAGGCGACGGTCAGATCGCGGGCAAGCCCGTGACCGCGCGCCCATGGCGCCACAAAATTTGTCGTAATTGTCGCAATGCCATTTTGCGCTTCGTTGTTTCGGGGGGGGCGAACCAGCTGAGCTGACCCAACAGCACGACCTTCATAGCACGCGACGAACAGTTCTCTTTCCGGCACCAAAAGCACACCGCGCCAGTAGCGTTCGAGCAAATCTCTGGGCGGTGGCTTCAACCAGCCAAACCCACCACCATCCAGAATTGCAGATTCTGCAGCATCACACAAATCTGCAATATCGCTATCTGAGAGGTCATATGCCTGATCTACAAAAAGGCTGGGTTCGGCCTCGTTCATCTCAATGCCACCCTATCCAAAAAAATTTGGTCATGGCCGCCACTTAAGAAAGTTTTTGAGAACTGCAAGTCCCATTGCCTGGCTTTTTTCTGGGTGAAACTGTGTCCCAATCATATTATCCCGGCCAACTATTGCCGTGATTGCTCCGCCATACTCCGTCCTTGCCAGAACATTGTCATCATCAGCACAGCGCATCGAGAAGCTATGGACAAAATATGCATGCGTGCCGTTCGAAACGGCGTTCAGTACCGGGTGATCGCCCGTTCCCACCTGGAGCTCATTCCATCCCATATGTGGAATCTTTAATGCCTCACCAACGGGCTCGATTGGCAACACATCACCACCAATCCACCCGAGGCCAAGGTGCTCGCCATGCTCAATGCCACGATCAGCCATGAGCTGCATACCAACACAAATACCGAGAAACGGACGGCCACCCGAGATAACTGTTTCATTTAAAACGTCGATCATACCGTCCAGCTTCACAAGACCGGCAATACAGTCACCAAAAGCACCGACACCCGGCAGGATAATATAGTCTGCCTTGCTCACATCGGCGGCATCACCGGTGACCGTAATTTCGAACTGTCCGCTAATTTCTGCAGACGCAAGCTCAAGCGCTTTCGCAGCGGACCGCAAATTTCCCGATCCGTAATCGACAACAACAACTTTCATGATTGGGAACCCAAATCAGAGCGTTTCACGTTCCAGCAAAACCTTGTAGATCAAACCATCGGCGCAAGGCCGCATCAGATCGGGGCGCCGCGACCACCCCGGCCAAGTTATAACCTTGCTTTTCCAAAGAGGCACTTAACCAGTCATTGGCGCCAAACCCAACAATCACACAAAATGCCAATCGAACGATGAACCCCAATTCGTCTGCCGAGCCGCTGAAGGCAAGAATCACTTCCAAAAGACCCCCGCCACAAAAAAGCAGGGCGGCGACCAACCACATGCGGTGCCAAAGCGCCCAGAGGCCTGTGAACAGAAAAGCAAAAAATGAAAACCCATCTTTCAACAACACTGGGTCTGGATCAGAATTACCGGCGCCTAGCGTAACATGAACCATATAGATACGCACAATTAACCGCCGAGCGTTCCCTTGGTCGACGGCACCGCATCTGCCGCCCTTGGGTCGATTGTCATCGCCGCTCGCAATGACCTCGCCAACCCCTTAAAGCATGATTCCACAATATGGTGATTGTTCTCGCCATATAGATTTTCAACGTGCAGCGTAATCCCCGCCGCTTGCGCAAATGCCTGAAACCATTCTTTAAATAGCTCTGTATCCATATCGCCGAGCTTTGGCTTCGAAAAATCAACTCGCCAAATCAAATAGGGTCGTGCCGAAATATCGAGCGCGACACGCGATAACGTTTCATCCATCGGAATATAAGCCGAGGCAAAACGGGTTATCCCCGCATTATCGCCCAGCGCCTTATTAACGGCCTGGCCAATCGCAATTCCAGTATCTTCGGTCGTGTGATGAAAATCGATATGAAGGTCGCCTTCCGCCCGGACATACAGATCCATCATGCTGTGCCGTGAAAGCTGCTCCAGCATGTGGTCAAGAAATCCTATTCCGGTTAAAATATCGTAGGTACCGGAACCATCGAGATTTACGCGAACCTCAATCAACGTTTCTTTGGTCTTACGGGTAACACTTCCTTCACGCATTTGGAGAATCCTTTTACTTGGCGGCGCCGTTCTAGCAGGCCTGCTAGAACACGGCCAGTCTTTCGGTTACCATCATATTAACTGGATTAGGCGTTTTTTTATTGCAAAATTTACCAAATTTAGAAATTCCTTCGCGTCGGGCCTTGGGGTGGCACAAACAATTGCAAGCCAGCGTGCCTGCGCGGCCTATGCTTGAGCGTTTCTTAAACGATGGTAAGTTCGTCTTCAGACGTTGGGGATGCGCCGGATTCCGTCTATATTATAATCAATGACCTTATCGTCCTCGCAACACCACAGCCGACAATTAATGGCACTGAGAGGGTCGTGGGACAGGGCGCTATCTTTAGTGCGGTCGGGGCCATGGGCGGACCAAACCAGCCTATCATGGCACATGCCCGGGGACAGGCTGCCGTCCAGATCATGCCTTCAGCAGAAGTCCTTACCACCGTTTCCTCCAACCAAAGCGTCAACGCTGCTATCTACATGCCTCAGAGACAGATCACAGATCAAACTACGACAGAACAGCCGATGGCTGCGGCACCAGCTACTGACACCCAGGCTTGCGCCATGACTTTGGCCAAACAGAGCGTCCGGTTAGCCGCAGTTCGGCCCGATCTTATCCGCCAAATCGGCAAAGATTCGATGACAATTGACATGTTTCCGTTCCTGATAGGGCGACAATCCTCACGCACCTCAGAAGCAATGGGCCCGCCAGTTTCATTAGCAATCTCGGACAACCAGCCGTTTCAGCTCTCGCGGCGGCATTTCATGATCGATCAGGATGAGGATGGCATCATCGTACGGGATTGCGGCAGCCATAACGGCACAATCGTTAATGGCGCTCTACTGGGCGGCAGCAGCATCGCCTTTCGGGCGGTGTTGGTCCCCGGCGAAAACGAAATTATTGCCGGTACTCTGATTTCCCCATTTCAGTTTTCCTGCTGGATTTAAATCAGAAAGACCACCTACCCGTCTTGACCCACAGGGCACAACAACCACATGGTGGGGAGACGCCCCTTGATCCTCACGCAAATTCAGCATAATTGAGCCCCCGAAGGGACAGCAAACTATGGCGAACGACGATCCAACTCTTTGGCACGGTACGACAATCCTGTCAGTGCGCAAGAACGGCAAAGTCGTTATTGCGGGCGATGGGCAGGTCAGCCTTGGCGCAACAGTCATTAAAGCAACTGCCCGCAAGGTGCGCCCGCTTGGCGATGGCTCCGTTATTGCGGGCTTCGCAGGCGCAACCGCCGATGCCTTCACACTGTTCGAGCGCCTTGAAGCCAAGCTGGAACAGCACCCGGGACAGCTCACCCGCGCCTGTGTCGATCTCGCCAAGGACTGGCGGACAGACCGCTATCTCCGGCGTTTGGAAGCCATGATGGCGGTAGCGGACAAAGACGTCTCACTGGTGATGACCGGCACCGGCGATGTTCTTGAGCCCGATCTTGGACTCATCGGTATTGGGTCAGGTGGCGTTTACGCACTTTCAGCCGCGCAGGCCCTGCACGATATTGACGGGATGGAAGCGGAAGATATTGCGCGCAAGGCCATGGGCATTGCGGCTGGAATCTGCGTTTATACAAACACAAATGTAACAATGGAAAGTTTGCCCAAAGGTGACTAGTTTTAGCCCTCGCGAAATCGTATCAGAGCTTGACCGTTTTATCGTCGGTCAGGGAGACGCCAAGCGCGCCGTTGCAATTGCGCTGAGAAATCGCTGGCGGCGACAACAACTCGAAGACGATCTCCGGGACGAGGTTTTACCCAAGAATATCTTGATGATCGGTCCGACCGGCGTTGGTAAAACCGAAATCGCCCGGCGACTTGCGCGTCTCGCCCAGGCGCCTTTTGTTAAGGTGGAGGCGACAAAATTTACCGAGGTTGGTTATGTCGGTCGTGATGTAGAGCAAATCATCCGCGACTTGATGGAAGTAGCCATCCACGAGACCCGCGAGCGGCTCCGCAAGGATGTCACCGCCAAGGCCGAGCTGGCCGCTGAAGAGCGCGTTCTTGAGGCGCTGGTCGGCGAAAATGCCGGCGATGACACCAAACAGAAATTCCGCAAAATGCTCCGCGAAGGCGAACTTGATGATCGAGAAATCGAATTAGAGCTAACCGATAGCAGCGGTGGTGGGATGCCGACGATTGAGGTGCCCGGCATGCCCGGCGCGCAGATGGGCATGCTCAATATAAATGATATGTTAGGCAAGGCATTCGGCGGTCAAACCAAGCAACGCAAGGTTACGGTGTTAGAATCGCACGAGCTGCTTATCGCCGAAGAAAGCGATAAACTTCTCGACGAGGAGTCAATTGTTCGCGAAGCGACAGAGTCTGTTGAACAAAACGGCATCGTCTTTCTTGACGAAATCGACAAAATCTGTGTTGCCAGCGAGCGCCATGGTGGCGATGTCAGCCGTGAGGGTGTACAGCGCGATCTCCTGCCCTTAATCGAGGGTACCACGGTTTCAACCAAGCATGGACAGGTGAAAACCGATCATATCCTGTTTATTGCATCGGGCGCTTTCCACATCGCCAAGCCATCTGACCTGCTACCCGAATTACAAGGACGCCTGCCGATCCGGGTCGAGCTCAAAGCTCTAGAAGTCGACGATTTAAAAGCCATTCTGGTTGAACCAGAGGCAAGCCTGATCCGACAATATATTGCCCTTCTCGGCACCGAGGATGTAAAACTGGAATTTACCGACGACGCCATCAGCGAGATCGCCACGGTTGCCGCCGACGTAAACCGCGCGGTCGAAAATATCGGCGCGCGTCGACTACACACAGTCCTCGAGAGATTGCTGGATGATATTAGCTTCACGGCAACAGATCGCGGTGGCGAAACCATCGTGATCGAAGCAGAGACGGTACGCGAGCGAGTCAGTGACCTCGCCAAGAACGCCGATCTTAGTAAGTTTATTCTGTAAAAATTACCGGCCCCGCCGCAATAATACGTAAAGCGCACCCGAACCGCCATCGCGTGGTTGCGCCGTTGCAAAGGCGAGAAGACGTGACCGAATTGCAGGAGCATTGAGCCAATTCGGCGTTTGATTCCGCAGAACACCGCCGCCCTCACTAAGGCGTCCCCGCCCGGTAACGACAAGCACACAGCGCTTTCCCTCAGCCTGTGCGTCGGCCATAAATGACACAAGCGCCCGATGAGCTTCGTTCTGGGTCATGCCATGCAAATCGAGCCGCGCCTGAGGGCGAAGTTTGCCGCGCTTAAGCTTGTCCAGCGTCCGGCCGTCAACATCGCCGGAGCGGCCTGTCGCGAGCGGTAATAATTTTTTAGGGCCCGGCGGCGTGGGGGTCGCGCGAAAAGCTGTGGTTTGTGTCGAAGGCGGTTTACCGAGCTCTGAAGGCTCAACGGTTTCAATTTTTTCTACACCGCCTGCAGGGCGTTGAACATCCTTCATCGCCGACAGAAACAACGCTTCGTCGTCAGATTTTAAACTCGGACGAGGCTTGTTTCTCTCACCATTTTTTCCGTTTCTTCCGGCCATGCGCCATCAATACGCGATCAATGGCACGTGCGGCAACTAAATGAATTGATCGCAACCACACACAAATTAGGGCGCCAAACAAAACCGCTGGATCGGGCCTAATCAGTACACTGATTGCAAATCTCCATCAGTCGCGCAGCTGGAACATGAGAAGAGGCGTCGATTTCAGCGGAAAGAAATTATCATCCGACACAATATAAATGATCGTTTCGCCCTTTTTATTCCTGTGGGCTACTACCCCCTCAAAATTTTCTTCTGTGAGCAGCGGCTCCAAGCGCGCGATTTCCTGACTACGCAACGTCGCCAACGTTATTTTTGTAACACCCAGCCTGAAAGAGTTTTTTCGTCTTTCGGAAATTCTTCAGCGATAACAACCCGCCGCCCATCGTTCAGAGCAACGGCAGCCTCCATGCCCTTATTGAAATTTGCATCAAAAGTACGATCGGGCGCAGAAGCGGGAAATCCAAGCTCTGAGAGCGGATATTACTTTTTTTGATATTTTAATAGTCGGTGAACGCCCCCAAACGTCGCTACGTAACCGCCCTCAACGCGAAAAAAGGATTCTGTGCCCTTCTTATTTTTAAGACGAATGGACATTCCGTTTGAATTAAGAAGAGGCGCGATACTCACTTCTCTTAATCCGCCGGGTTACGCTTCTCATCCAGCGTTGGTTTTGTCCTAATCCAACTACCTTTGTCAGTAACAGTCCTCAGAAAGAAGGATCGGAGAAGTTTCGATCAATAACGGTGCCGCAACGGCATCCGCAAGCCAAAACGAGACAACCAATGCTGTAAAGCTGAAAGGCAATTTCATGTGGATGGTACTGCCAACCGCGGTATCAAAACATAATACTCACCTGCCCGGTTCATAAAACCAGCATTTCGCGCCGCAATTTTTCCATGACCAAAGAAAATGTCTCCACGGACCACGCCCTTGATGGCACCCCCTGTATCTTGCGCAACTAAAAGCCGCTGAAATGGCTTTCTCGCAGAGATTGGGTCTATCGTATTGAGCCATATAGGCGTGCCGTAGCTTATAATTTTCGGGTCAACGGCGAGGCTTCGGCCAGGCGTCAACGCAACACCCTGCGCACCGATGGGTCCAGCTCCGGTCAAACGCCGAAAAAAGACGTAGCGCGCATTCTGTTCCATAACCGCCGGCGCGTGCCGTGGGTTTGCCAAGAGCCACGCACGAATTGACTGCATCGAGATGTTTTTACGCTCTATCGCACCCCGGCGAATTAAAACCCGGCCAATTGCCGTATAGGGGTGACGGTTATGACCGGCAAACCCAACCCGAAGAACGTTCTTATTAGGCAGCCGAATTCGACCCGATCCTTGAATATGCAGGAAAAACGCATCGATCGGATCAGCAATCCACGCGATAGGTTTAGCTCGGTTCTTTAGCGCACCCTGCTTGATTTTCCGCCTCGAAAAATACGGCCCGACCGAGCGCTTTAAATCATTCGGTCGTTCATATAACGGTGTTTGAAATTTGCCGCCCCGATAGAGCGCGCCGGAAATTTCAGGCTCGTAATATCCGGTAAAAGTGCCTTTAGAATTTTCCGACGTCCGACCGCTGACCAGATAAGGCCGAAACATTTCCTCAAAGAAACGCCTGCCGTAATTTTTTTCTTTAAATCTCCGACGATCCAGTTTTCGGCAAACCTGTTGCCACGCGTCAACATGGCCAAATTGGTTTTTCCCAAACCGGGCATGTTGCGATTTTCGAAGCAGATTCACACAGCTACGCCAAAACGGTTTTAGGGCGTCAGCATGGTTATCATTGGACCAACCCGGCAGGCTCTTAAAACTCACCGGGGAAAGCTCTAGTTTTTCGTCAAACGGTAGCGCTGAACGATCAACACAGCCCGTTAAAATTCCAGCCGCCAAAAAAGCGATCAGAACTTGAAAGCGGTACTTAGTTTGGGCTTCTGGTTTCGACCAATGTCCAGTTTGGATCACGGGCCCGAGTATTGCGGGCAAATGTCCACAAGTCTGTGATATCAGTAATTTGATTCTCATCGCCGTCAATAGTGACACCCTCTTTGTCCCGCGTGACATTGACCTGCTCGGAAACGATTTTGACAGCAATAAATGCAGTCCGGCCATTGATACGGGCCTCAATGATATCCGCGTTCTTTATGCTGATAACGGTCGTTTCAAGCGCTTCCCCAGCCTTTTCGCGCTCTTCGATCGCTGTCGAAAAGTTATCAAAGACTTCATCATTTAAAAGACCACGCAATGCTTTTGTATCGCCTTCTGCGAATGCCTGAACAACCACTTCAAAAGCGGCCGTTGCACCGCCTTTAAAAGTTTCAAGATCAAAGGAAGGGTCCGCAATCGTGACTTCAGTCAGACCCGCAGCAATTGGATCGTCAGGGTCGATATCTTCAAATACCGGGTCTGATGTATCAATGTTTCTATCGGGCAGCTCAACAACATTGTCATCAGAGTGTGACTCACGACGACTTTCAGTCGCCCCATCTGGGGGACGTTTTTCATGTCCTGTTCGTTTTCCTAAAACACTACGCAGCCGCAAAACGAGAAATGCCGCGATCATCGCGAACAAAATTATATCGAGTGCTTGGAACCCGTCGCTCATGTTAGTTTGCCGATCAGCTTTTTGCCAGAAAGTGGCTGTTATATGATAACAAGTATAAACTTAACAGTTTATCATGCGGCTTTTGATCACATAACACCATTAGAACTAGAAACTAAGGTCTTCTAACCTAAATCACAAGCATGCCCATATTTATTCCTCTTGCCTTTATCATCGTTCCCGTCGTGGTAATTGCTGTTTTTATCTATCTTGGTGGGGAAATCGGCTTATGGAACACCGTTCTTCTCATAGTGCTAACCGCCATCATGGGAACCTGGCTGTTAAGAAGCCAAGGCCTCGCGACGCTGCGACGCGCTCAGGAGAGTCTTGGGCGCCAAGTTTTCCCAATTGCCGAAGTTTTTGACGGCCTATGTTTGGTTATAGCTGGCGTTCTACTCCTAACACCAGGATTCGTAACGGATACCTTTGGATTTTTACTTTTTCTGCCATTTATGAGAATGGTTTTGCGAACATGGATATGGAAACTTCTAGCGCGCTCCGAGAATTCTCGGGTTTGGGTAAACGCAGGGCAACCGACCGCTCCCTCTGGCGGGAAAGATGGTGCAATTGATGGCGATTTTCGCGACGTAACTCCCGATAAACCGAGTTCCGACACTAAGCTCCCACCACATAAAAAAGACTCAACGTAAGTTACCAAAACGGCCCTTTCAGCGACCAGGAAACCCCATTTCCTTGTTTCAACAATAAAACCATGATAGCGACCGACTATCTTATGCTCTGGAGAATTTAATGGCTGAAGTACCCCCCGACGCGCCCAACCAAGAGACAAACGATGAAACTGGCGATGAGGAAATGATTCAGCCTCAAATCGGCATCGAAGCGCAATACATTAAGGACCTTTCATTTGAAAATCCGATCGGGCCCGGCGCGGCTGAAGTTGTCGCACAATCTCCAGAGGTCAGTGTCGAGGTAACTACCAGTGCCCGTGCCCTAGAAGACGGTAAATACGAGGTCTCACTCGTCATTCGCGGCGAAGCAAAGACGCCCGAAACGACAGTCTTCATCATCGAGCTCACCTATGCCGGCGTGCTTACGGTTTCCGAGGTGCCAAAGGATGCGATAGGGCCCATCCTGTTAATTGAGGGCGCCCGTCTGCTTTTCCCGTTTGCCCGAAATATCGTTGCTGATGTTTCCCGAGACGGTGGCTTTCCGCCTCTGTTTATTAACCCTATCGATTTTGTTCAGCTCTATCGGGACCAACATATGGCAGCGGAGGGCGCAACAAATGGCGTCGGTAACGCTTAGCAATATTCCACTCTAGGGTTTACTTTTTCCACATTGGATCATTTAAACGCGCGATAAATTCAGCATGGGCTGCTAATTCTTCAGCAGTTGGATCGTGCGGGCGCGGCGCCCGTGCCACGCGCTTTATTGCTTGAGTGAAGGCATTCTCTGACGATTCAGCACCAAGAATTAAGTCAGGCTGTCTCCCGCCAATTAACTCCAGATAGACTTCCGCCAATAACTCCGCATCTAGCAGCGCGCCATGCAACGTACGAGCAGAGTTATCAATCTCGAAACGTCGGCATAAAGCGTCAAGACTGGCAGGAGACCCCGGGAATTTCTTGCGCGCCATTGTCACGGTATCAATAGCGCGATCATCCGGTACTGGATCCCGTTTGAGCCGAGTCAGCTCTGCGTTGATAAAACCCATATCAAACGAAGCGTTGTGAATTACCAACGCCGCATCGCCTATAAAATTCAAAAAATCATCCACAACATCCATAAATACTGGCTTATCAGACAAAAATTTATCGCTTAGTCCGTGAACAGCTTCCGCCGCCTCTGGCATCGGTATTCTTGGGTTTACATACTGATGGTAAGTTTCACCGGTCGGCATGTGGTTAATTAATTCAAGACAGCCAATTTCAACGAGCCTGTCACCATCGCGCGGTGACAGCCCTGTCGTTTCAGTATCTAAAACTATTTCTCGCATGCCAATCCGTTCGTTAATGTCGCAACCATCCAACAATTTTAGTCAACTGATCCGATGTCTGCCTTTTATTCAGTCCCGTTTGTACAATTATATCTGCTCTTTTCCGTTTTTCAAAATCGGGCATTTGCCTGCGTAGGGTTGCTTCAAACCGCTCTTGTGTCATGCCAGGTCGCGCCAAAACGCGCTGCTCCTGAATAAACTTTGGCGCCGAAACAACCAGTGTCAAATCGCAAAATTTATCCGTTTCAACCTCAAAAAGAAGCGGGACATCCAAAACAACGGAAAAGAGTCTACGCCCGAAACAAGTTTTGATAAATTTTTTCTGAGCCGCCCGAACCAACGGATGCATAATTTGTTCCAGCTGTTTCAAAGCTTCCGCGTTTCCAAAAACCTGCTTCCCAAGCGCCTCACGATCTATTGCCCCACCGGAGATCACATTATCAAAAACATCGCTTACAAAGGGCACAGCGGCACCACCTTTCGCGAGCATTTTGTGAACAAGAGAATCAGAATCACAAATCGGCAGGCCGAGCCTGTGCAACATCTTTGAAGCCGTGGTTTTTCCCATGCCGATGGAGCCGGTGAGTCCAATCACAACTGTCATTCTAGGAGCCAATCCGATCTAGAACATATGCTCGTAGCGCATCGGTCACTTCAGGCTCGCGCTCAAACCAGGCTGAGAATCCGGGGCGAGCTTGATGCAGTAACATGCCAACACCATCAACAGTTAGGTTCCCTCGTTCTATAGCTTTTGCCAATAAGTTTGTTTCGAGCGGGCTATATACAATGTCGTTGACGATTGCCTTCGTCGGCAAATTATCAAGCTCTAATTCAAGGGGCGGCTGTCCGCTCATTCCTAACGTGGTCGTGTTGACCAAAAGCATCGCACCTTTAAGCGCTTCTGCCCGCTGATCCCACCGGACAACATCAATATCGCCCTTAATCTCTTCTCGCATCCGCTCAGTACGACCCAGCGTTCTGTTGGTCAGGCGTATTGATCCAGTACCATAATTCTGAAGAGCAACAATGATCGAACGGGCAGCTCCGCCAGCACCGAGCACGACAACAGGTTTATCTTTGATCGTTTGAAGGTCGGTGCTGGCAGATAATGATTCTATAAATCCATACCCATCGGTATTTCGTCCCTCCAGTGAGCCATCTCTCAGGACAACAATGGTATTCACAGCACCGATACGCGCCGCTATATCATCTACATGATCAACGAGATCAAATGCCGCTTCTTTGTGTGGCGCTGTTAAATTAGCGCCAACAAATCCAAGCTTAGGTAAAGCACACAAAGCTTCGGCTAGGTTTTGAGGCTCCACAGCGAGTGGAATATAACTTCCATCAATCCCATACTGATCCAGCCAATAGCCGTGTAATCTTGGGGAGAGCGAGTGACCAACCGGCCAGCCGATGACCCCCGCGATCTTTGCATTTCCAGAAAAACTCATTCCGCTATCACCCTTTGCAGACGAAGATAATAAAGAAGGGGTAGCAACGGCAAACCTAGGATCGTAAAATGATCTCCAGTGATTTTAGAAAATAGCTGGATGCCTTGTCCTTCTACTTTGTAACATCCCGGCCCCTGAAGCAGATCATCACTAAGTTTGGTCACATAATTATCGAGGAAGTCGTCAGAGAATTCTCGCATTCGAAGAAGGGCGCTATCAGTGTTGTGCCATAGTCGTTGTCCGTTTCGGAACAGCACGACTGAGCTGATTAGTGTATGATCTTTACCCCTGAGAAATTTTAACTGTTCTTTCGCTGCCATGAGATTTACCGGCTTGCTATAAATTTTATTGTCGCATTCCAGAATCTGATCTGCGCCAATCACAAGAGGGATTGGCAATTTACGGGAAACAACTCGCGCTTTGTGCTCCGCCAGGGATTCAGCAATAAAGGCACTGTCCGAACCCTCGGCCTGCAAGGCAGCTTTGATTTCCTCTTCATCAACAACGGCAGGCAGAACTTCAAAGGATACTCCCGCAGCCGATAACATCGATTTTCGGGTTTCACTTCCAGAGGCGAGAACAACGGTCTCCATAATTTTTTATCTCAGGTCTATTTGTTCAATAATTGATCAAAGTTTAAAGCGGCCCGCGTTTCATTAAAGATACGGAAGTGTTCCAAAATCTCGAGTGCTAATTTCTCTATCGATTTTCAACTAACATCAATGACCGGCCAGCTCATTTTTGTGAAGAGTTTTCTAGCATCCTAAACTTCTGAGCAAACCCCTTCGATGTCGATATAATCTGTTTCTTTGTCTTCATTTAGCCCCAACAACCTTTTACGCTGAATTTGACAAGTCGTTCCGATGATGTCGTAGGACCGACGACCAATCCGACATTCTTTGGAAACAGCACCGACGATAATGTTACACCCGAAACAAAGGGAATGTTCTCTGCCTTGATACCACGTTGTTTTGCTGCATAAATTGACGTTGGTGTTTTTGAGGTGCGCGACACATCCACGAGAATGGTTTTCGCCCCCTTAAGCGCTTGAGAATTTTGTCCATCATCTAGATTGGGGGAGAACTCCATTGCTTTAATGGGATCAAAATATCCGGCGCCCATTTGATGTTGGCGGCCAGGCTGTCTTCTAGTTTTCTGCCCGAAAAAAATTTTTAGGGTTGGGATGATACCTTCAAGGACATTAATGCTAAGGACGGATAGACGTAAACCTACCTGTTCAAGAAAAGTGCTTAGTTTGTTATTGAGCATTATGTATATGACCGCGCCGTGGCATTCTTCAATAGCCGCGAGAACGCGGGCCACGCGGGTCTTGTTTTGGATCTGATAATGCTCGAGCGTATTTACCTCGAGGTTTTCAAATTGAACCGAACAAGCGAGCGCTAAATTATTTGTAGTTTTTCCGGTAGAACCCGACACCAGATGTAGGCGAAACGTCCTGTTCACAAGTCTCTCCAAACTTTAGCCACAGTGGGGATAAAACCACGGTTGTACACAGCACAAGGGGCTGGATCGACTCTATCCCGATTTCATAAACAGAACTTTTTCCTGTGCATATGAATCTTGCGGGTTGGGAAAACGCAACGCATCCACAGTTTGATTTTATTTATAAGGAATATATTGCTATCTGTGACTGCTTTTTTCATCGGCTTTGCGTGATCTCGGGTTAGATCCAATTTTATCCACGTCTTATGCTGTATCAATCAACTGTTTCTTAGACAGTGGATAAGGTCGGTATCAAAAATAATCCCCATTTTCCAGCGGACCACTACAACTACAATTCTTTTATATATAGAATAATAGTAGTAGGTAGACTGAAATAACTGAGTAACCGTGATTTTTAATCGTGCTCGTATCCAATAAACCACTAATCAATGTACTAAACGGTATGCCTACGAAGCGACCGCCTATTTGGTTAATGCGCCAAGCAGGAAGATATCTTCCTGAATATCGTGAAATCAGAAAAACCGCTGGTATGTTTCTCGATCTTTGTTACACACCAGAATTAGCGGCAGAAGTAACATTGCAACCAATCCGTCGTTATGGCTTTGATGCCGCAATCATATTTTCAGATATTTTGGTAATCCCAGATGCTTTAGGACAACCTGTTTCCTTTAAAGAGGGGGTGGGCCCAGTTCTTGAAGCGATTAAAGCTGTCGATGAGCTTAACTCGTTAGATCAGGGGAAATTATGTGACCATTTGAATCCTGTTTATGAGGCGATTCAACAAGTACGAAAAGATCTCCCCATCGAAACCGCTCTAATTGGCTTTGCAGGAGCGCCCTGGACGGTGGCAACCTATATGGTTGAAGGTGGCTCGAGCCGTGATTTTGCCAATACAAAACGGTGGGCATTTTCAGCACCGCAAGAGTTCGGTAAATTAATAGATATATTAGTCGCCTCAATCACTAAACATTTGATTGCACAGGTAGGGGCTGGGGCGGATGCTCTGCAGATTTTCGATAGTTGGGCAGGAATGCTTCCGGAAACCGCTTTCGATCAGTGGTGTGTTGAACCTATTTTGCGCATTGTTTCTGGCGTAAAAGAAAAACATCCTGATGTACCAATCATTGTATTTCCACGCCTAGCGGGTCATCGATATTTAAAAATTGCGGCTATTGAAGGTGTTTCTGCCGTTAGTTTGGATCAGACGGTGTCTCTGGATTGGGTACAAGAGAACTTGCAGAAAAAGGTAGCTATACAGGGTAATCTTGATCCGATTTACCTATTGGCCGGGGGTGAAGCGATGCGCTCAGAAGCAAATCGCATTCTTAAATCTTTATCTGGAGGCCCCTTTATCTTTAATTTAGGGCACGGCGTTTTACCGCCAACACCGTTGGATAATGTTGCTGAACTTTGTGAAATAGTTTCTGGATGGCAGGGGTAAGTTTCTAATGCCTCGAACGGCAGTTGTTATTTACAATTTAGGGGGTCCTGATAGTCCCGATGCTATTCAGCCATTCTTGTTTAATCTTTTTAGCGATCCGTTGATTTTACGCCAGATTGCGCCTGTTCGATGGCTTTTAGCAAAATTTATATCTTCCCGCCGCGCCCCTGTAGCAAAAGAAATATATGCCCGGATTGGGGGACGTTCGCCTATTCGGGAAGAAACTCAAGCGCAGGTTGATGCTCTCGATAAAAACCTCAATAAAGACGGTGACTTTAAAGTTTTTATGGCTATGCGATACTGGCATCCCTTTGCTGAAGAATGTTTAGATTCTGTCGTTGCATATGCCCCGGATGAGATCATTTTGCTTCCGCTTTATCCGCAGTTCTCGACCACGACAACGGGGTCCTTTCTGCGTGTATGGAAATCTCTTGTTCTGCAACGTGATATAAAAACGCCGACAACGTCGATATGTTGTTATCCAAAAGAAGAGGGGTTTATAAACTCTGTTGCGGAGCTTGCGCGGGTAAGTATTGAGGAGGCTGGTGGATTATCGGTAAATCCAAAAGTGCTGTTTTCTGCTCATGGTATCCCTAAAAATTTTGTCGAGGCCGGTGATCCTTATCAGTCGCATGTAGAAATGACGGTTGATGCCATTGTCAAAAGTTTAGCAATTCAAAATTTAGATTACATGGTCTGCTATCAAAGCCGGGTTGGTCCGGTTGAATGGCTTAAACCATACACCGATCACGTTATTACGGAATTTTCTGCACAAGGGCGTCCTATAGTTGTTGTTCCTGTCGCGTTTGTTTCTGAACATTCCGAAACCTTGGTCGAGCTTGATATTGAGTACCGTGATTTGGCGCTGAAAAATGGTGCTTCAGCCTATGTTCGGACGCCAACCGTTGGAATTTGCGATGGTTTTGTAGAAGGCTTGGCTGCTTTAGTCAGAAAATCGTTGGGGAAAAACTCGGTGATTTCCTCTGTGGAATCTAAGGTTTGCGATCAAAGTTGCGTATCGTGCCCGTTGAGCTAGGGGGAATAAGAAATGGATTGGCTTGCGCCGCTTTACCCGTGGGTAAAAGCACTGCATATCATCTCAGTGATCTCGTGGATGGCGGGCATGCTCTATCTCCCCCGGTTGTTTATCTATCATTGTGATGCGGACATCGGATCGGAAAAATCCGAGACTTTTAAAATTATGGAAAGGCGACTCCTGCGGGCTATTATAAACCCAGCAATGATTGCGAGTTTTCTTTTTGGCGGCGCCTTGTTAGTAACACCAGGTGTGATTGATTGGGCGAGTTGGTGGATTTACGTGAAGCTAACTCTGATTCTGGTGTTGTTCGGAATGCATGTCCTTTTCGCACGATGGCGGAAGAACTTTGAAGCTGATGAGAACACTCTTTCAACAACAACGTTTCGCATTGCAAATGAAGTACCAACGGTTTTGATGATTGCGATCGTTATCTTGGTTGTCGTAAAGCCAGGCACATAGTGTTTTGTAATTTATCTTAGTGTTTGATCTGTGATTGACACATATTGTATGATGAGTTAGAGATGCCGCGTAAATATTCTAGCTCGCAACGCAAGCAGCACTCCCCAAATTGCACATAATGAGACAGGCCCACGCAGCCGAAGTGTCATTTTAAATGGTGTGACACTCCCCAATTAAGTCAATATCTTTTTAACGATAAAAATGTATAAAAACCATGAATTTACAAGAACTTAAGAAAAAAACACCCGCGGACCTTTTAGCTTTTGCTGAAGAGCTAGAGATTGAAAATGCCTCCACCCTGCGCAAGCAGGAGACGATGTTTGCGATCTTGAAACAGCTCGCTGAAAATAGTGTTGTTATATCCGGAGACGGGGTGCTTGAGGTTTTGCAGGACGGATTTGGATTTCTGCGATCCCCGGAATCAAACTACCTGCCGGGTCCGGATGATATCTATGTTTCTCCAAGCCAGATGCGACGGTTCAGCTTACGGACTGGCGACACCGTCGAGGGAGAAATTCGATCACCAAAAGATGGGGAGCGCTATTTTGCGCTTCTTAAGGTCAATAAGATCAATTTTGATGAGCCTGAAAAAGTCAGGCAGAGGATTAACTTCGATAACTTAACCCCGCTCTATCCTGAAGAAAAGTTCGTTCTCGATAACGATAATCCCAAGACCAAGGATATGACGACCCGTATTGTTGATTTGACGGCACCGCTTGGCAAAGGTCAGCGGGCTCTGATTGTCGCGCCACCGCGCACCGGTAAAACGATGATGCTGCAGTCGATAGCGCACGCGATTACTGAGAACAATAAGGGCGTTTATCTGATCGTTTTGCTGATCGATGAACGACCGGAAGAAGTGACGGACATGCAGCGGTCTGTTGACGGCGAGGTGATTAGCTCCACGTTTGATGAACCAGCCACACGCCATGTTCAGGTTGCTGATATGGTGATCGAGAAGGCTAAACGTCTCGTTGAACACGGCTTGGATGTTGTAATTTTGCTTGATTCAATTACTCGCCTTGCGCGGGCCTACAACACCGTTATCCCATCTTCCGGCAAGGTGTTGACCGGCGGCGTCGACTCCAACGCTCTGCAGCGCCCCAAGCGCTTCTTTGGTGCCGCCCGGAACATTGAGGACGGCGGGTCTCTTTCAATTATTGCAACAGCGCTCATTGATACCGGGTCTCGCATGGACGAAGTGATCTTCGAAGAGTTCAAAGGAACTGGTAATAGCGAAATCGTTCTTGATCGGAAACTGGCTGATAAACGCACGTTCCCATCAATGGATATTGCGAAATCTGGTACCCGGAAGGAAGAGCTCCTTATTGAGAAAGGTGACCTCTCCAAGATGTGGGTCCTCCGCCGTATTCTTAATCCTATGGGTACGGTGGACGCGATGGAGTTCTTGATCGAGAAGATGAAGACAACGAAGAACAACGCCGACTTCTTCGATTCTATGAACCAGTAGCGCTATTTAAACTCTATAGATCCCAAAATTACGGTAGCAGGACCGTTGATCCCGTGGTTTTTCGTTGCTCTAAATCTCTATGGGCCTTTGCGGCGTCTTTAAGGGCGTAGTGCTGGTTTACCTGAATTTTTACGGCGCCCCTGCGGACAACGCTAAAGAGCTCGCGTGCCAAAGAGGTCAACTCTTCTGTTGTTGTGATGTAGTGGTTCAACATGGGTCTGGTCATAAAAAGCGACCCCTTTTGAAGTAATGTAAGGGGTGCTACGGGTGGAACAGGGCCTGATGCATTCCCGAAAGTGATCCACATGCCGCGGGGTTGCAGGCAATCAAGTGATCCAGGGTAGGTGTCTTTTCCCACACCGTCATAAACAACAGGAACACCATCCTTCTTTGTTAGCCGCTGGACCTGTTCAACAAAATTCTTTTCCGTATAAATAATCGGATGATCGCACCCGTTAGCTTTTGCAAGCGCTGCTTTTTTACGGGAGCCAACTGTGCCAATTACGGTTGCTCCTAGATGCTTTGCCCATTGACACAGGATCAGACCAACTCCGCCAGCCGCAGCATGGATGAGCACTTTGTCGCCTTTTGCCGGTGTGTAGATGCGCTTTAGGAGCATCGCGGCGGTTAGTCCTTTTAGCATCATGGACGCAGCTTGTTCGTCTGAAATACCGCTAGGGATTTTGATCGCGCGCTCTGCGGGGAAAATTCTTTGTTCGGCATAGGAGCCTATCGGGTCGGAGCAATAGGCGACCCTGTCCCCTATTTTTAATTTGGTAACGCCCGCACCAATTGCGTCAATTACACCGGCCCCTTCTACACCGGGCGTAAAGGGCATTGGGATTGGATAGAGACCCTTGCGGTGATACGTGTCGATAAAGTTCAGGCCAACGGCGGTGTTTCTAATAAGTAGTTGGCCCTTTTGGGGTTTGCCAATTTCGGTTTTCTGCCATTTGAGAACGGAGGCGGGGCCGGCTTTATGAACACGGATGGCGTGGGTCATTTTATTGTCAATCTATATGAAGTGTTTGTTGGTGCCGATGATAAAATATCGGTCGTTGTCGGTTGGGTTTAACCTTAGCGCGGTGTTTCTGCTCTGTCATGATTGGGGTTCAAGATTACCGAGGAGTCCATGGCGCATGGTAGTTTTGTTCGTTGTGCTCGATCGTGTTTATGAAGCACAACGCAATTTCCCGCCCGCTCTTTTGTGCTTCAGTGGATACGGTTTTTAACAAATCGTCGCGTGTACAGAAGGTTTGAAATCCGATGGTTTGGTATATTGGTTGTTCGGGCAAAGTGGTTCCGTAGATGATCGCTGCGTTGTCCGCTCTCATGGCCGTCGGCAAGGCTTCGGCCAAGGGCAATCCTTGTGAGGCATTATTCCCAATTGCGACGACGTCTATAGAACTATCCAATTCTCCGAGGGTTGTCCGCAAGACATTGAGGTCAACTTTATCCCAGTCCATTTCTTCGCGGTCAGACTCGGCTTTTGTCATGCTGGTAGGATAATTTTCTGGGATCGTATAATAACCATCCTTATTAATCAGACGTGCCCATTTTAGCGGCGGGTCGGTTACAAATGAGTCTAGTGTGACTTCGTTGTCGAGAATGAGGATCGTAAAACATCCAGGAAATAGTCGGTCGATTTGCTCGGCGATTTTCATGTTGGGCTTTCTGATTTATGAGGATGGTGGTCAATGGCAATTCAGTCTGATGGCTTTCGAGGTCCAGAAAGAAGGATTTGGTCCTAGTGCCACCGGCACCGGTATAACCGGCGAGCCTGTCGTTGGCGCCAATAATCCGATGGCAGGGTGTTATTATAGGAATTGGGTTTCGGCCGCATGCGCCGCCGCCGGGTGATGCAGAAAAGCTTTTTGCGACATCGCCATATG